>ENA-ORXF01001169-ORXF01001169.1-marine-metagenome-genome-assembly--contig:-NODE-1169-length-17325-cov-5.854476_pt1 | contig 17325 bp, 15 predicted proteins | sample MGYA00237864_ERZ511476 | MGnify/ENA primary metagenome ERZ511476 (study PRJEB26306, sample SAMN06343908) | marine metagenome | isolation source: coastal waters | place: Atlantic Ocean: West Antarctic... | reverse complement strand
GGTTTTAAAGGTTCTACTGCACCCACTAAAACCATCGTTGCATCAATTTTAAGCAATCCTAAATACGGATCCATTTCGTGACCTACAGGAATGGTATTTAAAATGAAGTCAAAACTGCCTTGGTGCTTTTTCATATCAGCTGCATTTTTAGAGACCATTACTTCGTGCGCCCCTAACCTCTTGGCATCTTTTCCCTTTTCTGGTGATGTTGTAATCATTACGACATGTGCACCTAACGCATTGGCAAATTTAACGCCCATATGACCTAAGCCTCCTAAACCGATAACTCCTACTTTATCTCCTTTTTTTACATTCCAGTGTGTTAATGGAGACCATGTAGTAACTCCTGCACATAGTAAAGGTGCCGCAGCTGCCGGGTCTAAATTTTCTGGGATACTTAGAACAAATTTTTCTGCCACTACCACGGTTGTTGCATAACCTCCGTAGGTTTGTGCCCCTGTTATATGTGCATCTGGACTATTATAAGTAAAAGTTGCTCCTTTTTCGCAAAACTGTTGTAAATCTTGCTCGCAAGAAGCACAGGTTTCGCAAGAATCTACCATGCACCCTACTCCTACTAAATCGCCAACTTTATAGTTTGTTACATCAGCACCAACAGTTGTAACACGTCCAATAATTTCGTGTCCTGGAACGATAGGGTATTTGGTTCCTTTCCAATCGTTTTTAGCTGTATGAATATCACTATGACAAACACCACAATGCGTAATGTCAATTTTGACATCATCAAGGCCTACTGCTCTTCGCTCTATTTCTAGAGGTTTTAATTCTTCTGTTGATGCTGTTGCACCGTATGCTTTTATTTTTGTGGTCGACATAATTATGCGTTTTTTAAAGTTATTTTTAATTCGATTTCAGTATTTAGTAATTTAGAAATAGGACATACTTCTTTCGCTTTCTGTGCTATTTGTTGAAATTGTTCTGCATCAATGTTTGGCACATTTCCTTCTAAATTCAGAGTGATTTTTGTGATGGTTCCATCATCAAAAACAACAGAGGAGCCTACATTTAAAGAGGTTGCTGTAAACTCTGCTTCATTTAATAAAAAGCTTAATTGCATGGCAAAGCATCCTGCATGTGCAGCACCAATTAATTCTTCTGGATTGGTCCCTTTTTCTCCATCTTCAAATCTTGTATGAAATGAATATTGTGTCTTTTCTAAAACTTTACTGCTTGTTGTTAGATTTCCTTTTCCTTCTTTTCCACTTCCATTCCATTCTGCGTTTGCTTTTCTTGTAAATTTCATGTTGTTTATTTTTAAGTTAAAGTTCTTATATAATAGCTTCTGGATAATCTGTATATCCTTTTTCTCCTTGTGTATAAAACGTTTCTGGATCCCATTCAGCCAGGTCTAGGTTATTTTCAAAACGAGCTACTAAATCTGGGTTTGAAATAAAGGGCTTTCCAAAAGCGACCAAATCTGCGTATCCTTCTTCAAGTACTTTATTTCCTTTTTCTTGATCAAACGCTCCATTTATCATTAATGTTCCGGTGTATAATGGTCGGAAATGCTTGGCAATTTCTGTGACTGCATGCGGTATTTCAGAAACATCTGTAAAAGGTTCAGAAAGATGCACATATGCCAAATTATACCCATTTAATTTTTTAATAATATATTCAAAAGTTGGAATCGTATCTGCATCCATCGTCATACCAAATAATCCATGTAAAGAGGGATTAAAACGTGCACCTATTTTTTCTTGTGGAATTACTTCTTTTATAGCCTCTAAGACTTCAAAAAAGAAACGTGTTTTATTATCCATGCTTCCACCATATGCGTCTGTTCTTCTATTGGAAGACCCATTAAAAAACTGATGAAATAAATACCCATTTGAGGCATGTATTTCTACGCCATCAAAACCTGCTTTTATTGCGTTTTCGGCTGCATTTTTAAAATCTTTAACCGTCGATTTAATTTCTTCAATAGTCATTTCCTTTGGCGTTACAGTATCTTTAAATCCTGTGGGAGTATATGATTGTGCGTTTGGATTTATTGCTGATGCAGAAAAGGGCAATCCTCCATTATGAAAATCTGGATGCGACATTCTACCAACATGCCATAATTGAATAAATATTTTCCCTCCTTTATCGTGCACGCGTTCTGTTACTTTTCTCCAACCTGCCACTTGTGCATCTGAATAGATGCCTGCTGTATGCACGTATCCTACCGCCCTTTCAGATACTTGCGCTCCTTCCGAAATAATTAAACCTGCATCAGCACGTTGTTCGTAATACAAACCATGTAAATTATCCGATGGCACATTTTCTTCATTTTCTGTTCTACCTCTTGTCATTGGTGCCATGACAACTCTATTTTTTAAAGTAATATTTTTTATATATGATGTTAATAACTGTTGTTTGCTCATTTACGTTTATTATTTATTATTTTCAATTGATACTAATACAAACCTACAATACACAGATAAGAATATGCTTGATATAGATCAATTAAGATAGCTTTAACATTTTACGAACTCTACTTAGGTTCTCGGGAGAAACCCCTAAATAATTTGCAATATTATAGTTTGGAACCCGCTCTTTTATACTTGGATACGAAGCACAGAAATCGAGATACCGTTCTTTTGTGTTTTTTTCTATGGCTGATAATATGCGTTTGCGCTGAGAAATAAATGCCTGCGTGGTTAGCAGTCTAAAGTAGCGTTCGAAAATAGGTGCTTCTTCATAAATTTTTTCAAGTTGATTGAAATGAATCGATAGTAATTGAGAATCTTCAACCGCTTCTATATATAAGTTTGAAGGTACTTGATTGTAAAAAGCATCAAAGTCTCCCACCCACCAGTTCTCTATGGCAAATTGAATAATGCATTTATTCCCTTTAGAGTCCATATAATACGCCTTCAAACAGCCCTTAACAACAAAGTATTCATGTTTTACATGTGTGCCTGGCTTCAATAAAAATTGCCCTTTACTAAGAGTTAGTTCGTTTAAAGCGGTATTGAACACTAATAGATCTTTCTCTGTAGGATTGACCTTCTTTTTAATGTGATTGTCTATAGATGCATACATGTTGCAAAGATGCAGTAAATGCTTTTTCTTGAAATATTCCAATTATTAAACTTTTGTTAAAAAAGAATGAACGTTCATTTTTTTAATTACCTTTGCCACAGAAACAAAGTAATTATGGCAAAACTTCAAAAAAGTATTGATAAAAGGAATGCGTTAGTAAAAGCAACCATATCGCTTGTAAACAATAATGGATTTCATGCTACGCCTATGAGCAAAATAGCAAAAATGGCCAATGTTTCTCCTGCAACGATTTATATATATTTTGAAAATAAGCAAGATTTAGTCAATAAGACATACATCGAAGTAAAAGAAAAATACACAAATTATGCTTTTGATACTTATGATGCAAGTATGTCTGTAGAAAGCGGATTTGAATTAATTTGGAGACGTATCGCGGATTTTAAACTACTAGAATGTAAAAATGCAATGTTCTTAGCACAGTGTGACAATACACCAATGATAGATGAAGCTAGCAGACAAGAAGGAATTAAGCACCTACAACCACTACTTGATCTTTGGATGCGTGGTAAAAATGAGGGCATTATAAAACCAATGTCAGATTACTTATTATATGCCTATTCCATAAATCCGTTATCATTTTTAATGATGTCAGAAAAAAGAGGTGCCTTTAAATTAGATAAAACGCATTTAGAAGAAGCCTATCAATCTGCGTGGAACAGTATCAAAGTAATTAAGTAAATAAAAAAACAATAAAACAGCAAGAAGATGAACAATTTTGAATTTAAAAATCCAACCAAAATCATTTTTGGAAAAGATGCTATTGAAAAATTAGAAAATGAAATACCAAAAGATGCAAAAGTATTACTGTTATATGGAGGTGGAAGTATCAAGAAAAACGGAATTTATGAGCAGGTAAAAAAAGGACTTACTAATTATGATATTGTTGAGTTTGGAGGAATTCCTGCAAATCCAGAATATGCAGTTTTAGTAGATGCTTTAAAAGTAATAAAAGAAGAAAAGGTTACCTATTTGTTAGCTGTTGGTGGTGGCTCTGTAATTGATGGTACAAAATTTTTATCTTCGGCTGCAGTATATGAAGGGGAAACTCCTTGGGATATTTTATCAAAAAATATTAGAACAGAAAAGGGAATGCCTTTTGGAACTGTTTTAACATTGCCTGCAACAGGTTCTGAGATGAATTCTGGTGCAGTTATTACACGAAAAGAAACCAAAGAAAAACTAGCAATGGGTGGCCCAGGTTTATTTCCTGAATTCTCAATATTAGATCCACAGGTAATTACCTCTATCCCAAAACGTCAATTAGCAAACGGTCTAACAGATGCTTTTACACACGTTTTAGAGCAATATCTGACGTATCCTAATGATGCTGTTTTACAAGATCGTTTTGCTGAGGGTATATTACAAACTATTATTGAAGTTACACCTAAAATATTAAAAGACCCTACAGATTATAAAGCGGCTTCTAATTTTATGTGGAGCTGTACCATGGCGTTAAACGGCTTAATTCAGAAAGGAGTACCAACAGATTGGGCCATTCACGCAATGGGACATGAGTTAACAGCTATATTTGGTATTGATCATGCACGTACTCTAGCAATTGTTGCGCCAAGCCATTACAAGTTTAACTTTGAAACTAAAAAAGAGAAATTAGCGCAATATGGAGAACGTGTATGGAATCTTCGGGAGGGAAATACCAATGATAAAGCACATGCCGCAATTGAAAAAACAGTCGCTTTTTTCCATGAATTAGGAATTGACACAAAGTTGTCTGATTACACCAAGGATTATGAAGGAACTGCAGAAAAAATTGCGCAGCGTTTTACAGACCGTGGATGGCTAGGTTTAGGAGAGCATCAATCATTATCACCAGAAAAAGTTGAAGAAATTTTAAAAATGTCTTATTAAATAAATGAAAATAACAAAAATAATAGCTTTAACACTCACAATTATTACAGCGTCAAATTGTAAAAACAACAAAACAGAAGTAGCTTCTAAAAAACATTTAGAAGAAAAATCAACAATTAAAAAAGATAAAAAAATGAACATATTATTCGTATTAACATCGCACAACCAATTAGGAGATACAGGAAATAAAACAGGATTTTGGGTAGAAGAGTTTGCGAACCCATATTACACATTACTAGATAAAGGAGCTGCCGTTACACTTGCTACTCCAAAAGGAGGTGCTGCACCAATAGATCCAAGCAGTGCTTCACCAGATGCCGCAACAGAAGCAACAGCACGTTTCGATAAAGATACAACGGCACAAGGGCTAATTGCGAATACAAAGGTATTGGCAGACATTAATCCAGATGATTTTGATGCTGTATTTTATCCAGGAGGTCACGGTCCATTATGGGATTTAGCAAACGATGCAACTTCAATTGCTTTAATTGAAAAATTTAATAGTCAAGAAAAGCCAATTGCTTTTGTATGTCACGCTCCTGCAGCTTTAAAAGATGTGAAAAATGCAGATGGTACACCTTTAGTAAAAGGTAAAAAAGTAACTGGTTTTACAAATACTGAGGAAGCTGCAGTGCAATTAACAGATATTGTTCCTTTTTTAGTGGAAGATATGTTAATTAAAAATGGCGGAATCTATTCTAAAAAAGAAGATTGGGCTGCGTATGCCATACAAGATGGAAATTTAATTACGGGTCAAAATCCAGCATCGTCTGAATTAGTTGCTGAAAAAATACTAGAAAGTATCAAATAATTCAAACTAGTACCTATTTAAAAAGGGTTGTCTATAAAGACAACCCTTTTTTTTGCTACCAAATATAGTATTCTATACCAATGCTGTATGAAAGTTTATTATTCATTTAGACTTGTCTTCACCATGTGAAATTTAAGCTTTCCCTAGAGCACGCAGCATCCTTGTGTGATCTACAATAGCCTGAAACATGGATTTTTTAACATGATACGGCATTCCGTATTCTTGTGCAGTCTCTGATACAATTTTTGTTAGTTTTTTATAATGTACGTGGCAAACATCTGGCAGTAAATGATGTTCTACTTGATAATTCAAGCCTCCTATAAGCCAAAATAATAAACGGCTATTTGGAGAAAAGTTGCTCGTGGTTGCCAATTGATGTTCATACCAATTATGACTGATGAAACCTTTTTCATTAGGAAGTGGAAACTCCGTATTAGGCATTATATGTGCTATCTGAAAGACAATGCTTACCAAAGTGCCTGTTACAAAGTGCATGCAAAAAAACGCCAACAATATAATATTCCAAGAAAATGGAAGCATGATCATAGGAAGCACAAGTGCATACGAATAATAAAAAATTTTCCATGCAACCATGCTCGTAAGTTCTTTTTTATATTCCTGATTTTGATTTAAAAGTCCCATATTTTTGAAACGTTTTAAACGGACAAAATCTTTTGAAGTAATCCAAGATATTGTGGATAAGCCATAAAAAAACCAAATATAAATATGTTGAAACTGGTGTACCCAATAATGTTTAGCATGTGGAGAGAACCTCAGGAAAAAAGGTGCATTCAAATCATCGTCTGCATCCTCTATATTTGTATATGTATGGTGTAAAACATTGTGCTGTATTTTCCAAACCACTGCATTTCCTCCAATGAGGTTGAATGAATAGCCTAAAAGTGTATTGATTTTCTTGTTTTTTGAATACGACCCGTGAATTGCGTCATGCATAACGCCCATGCCTATTCCTGCCATTCCCAATCCACTCAAAATATACAATAAAAAAAGCATCCAAACAGCAGTAACCATACCAGATGCAAGCAGTATTAATGGCGTAAAAAACAAAGACAACATAACTATTGTTTTTACCACCATGGTTTTATTGGCATTTCGACCTTTATTATGAGTTTTAAAATAGGTGTTTACTCTATTTCTTAACGTTTTTGAAAAGTCTGCATTTTTGTCTCTGGAAAATTTTGGATTATCGATAATAGTCTTATTTTTTTATTTGATTTTTATTATGTCTGAAAAATGTTTCAATAGTGAAACAAAACACTTTTTTATTGTTCGAACCTGTACTCTTTTATTAAAGCTTTTGAAACATTCCAAGGTTCATAACGAGATTAACTATTCACAAACTAGAAAACAAAAAAATCTTAAAAAAAGCGCATTCTTAAACTTTAACCCTACAAAGGTAGGTTAATTTATAATTGTTTTTTTATATTCAACCATTGATTTAACTAATTATGGAAGCTTTTGCCTTATTAACTACCTCATTTTTAAATCAAAACTTATTTTAAACACAATTTTATGTAATCTTTTAGCTTTGAAATATGTTTGCTAGAAAAAAAAGTGAATGGTCTATAAGAAGTGAATGGATACCAATTAGATATCTTATTCAATTCAGATCAATCTTTAAGTGTAAAAAAAATAGCGCTACCTAATTGATTTATGCTATTTAAAATAAGTTTAAGTACATGGTTATTGTGTACTTATCTTTCCCAAAATTGCTGGATTTAAATCAAAAATTTTATTTTAAGGACCTATTAAAAAAATACAATTCTTTTTCTAATTCCAAGATGCTGTAAAAAACTATATTCGCGCCATGTGGATATATTTAGGCTTATTAGCGGCCCTTTTTTTGGGATTACACAATTTGTGTAAGAAACATGCGGTGCAAGGAAATGAAGTTTTCCCTGTGCTTTTAGGTACAATTACTGTCGGTTTTTTACTACTATTGCCCTTCTTTATAGGATCTCTTTATTTCCCTGAGTTCCTTAAAAAAATAGACTTTTATATTACTCCCATTCCTTGGGAGACGCATGGTTTTATTTTTATAAAATCCATGATAATGGCGGCATCATGGATCTTAGCATATCAAGCTTTAAAGCACTTACCAATTACTATTGTTGCCCCAATTCGTTCTGCTGGACCATTTTTTACATTTATTGGTGCGATCTTGATTTACAAAGAGCAACCAAATTTTTTACAATGGATTGGTTTTTTTCTAATTATTTCATCAGTACTATTGTACTCTAGAGTAGGAAAAAAAGAAGGGATTATTTTTAAACGAAATAAATGGATATTTGCTATTATCGGTGCAACATTTTTAGGCGCCTCTAGTGGTTTGTATGACAAGTTCTTGATTCAGAATTTATCCCTAAATCCGCAGACTTTATTGTTTTGGTTTTGTTGGTACACAGTCCTAATTTTAATAGGTGTTTTAGCAATTACTTGGTTTCCAAACGCTGAAAAACGAAAAGCTTTTAAATTTCGTTGGACGATTATAGCCGTTGGACTTTTATTACAAGCTGCAGATTATTTTTATTTCAAAGCATTACAAGATCCTGATGCCTTGATTATGCTATTATCAGCAATCAAACGAAGTCAGTTAATTATTGCTGTAGTTATTGGAGGACTGCTATTTAAAGAAAAAAATAAACGCAAAAAATTAGTTCCATTAGCAGGAATTATGATTGGAGTCTTTCTAATTTTATATGCATCCACTTCTTAAAATACATGGGGTATTACTTCGCTTTATTTTGGTTGATTTCACAAAATTAGTTAATACTTTCATTTTCAATAAACATACTTCCTCTCTCCTATCATTGCTTCGCATTAAGAGCCGTATCTTCGTACTTTAATTATATTTGAATATCATTTGGAACAAATAAAGGCATATATAGATCAAATAGCAACCATCTCTAAATTAGATTGGGATTTTTTCAAATCTAAATTACAGCGTCGCACTATTCCTAAGAAAACCATTTTTTTAAAAGTCAATGAAATAGAAAATAATATTTCATTTATTGAATCTGGCGTAGTACGCTTATTTATTCCTAAAGAAAATCCTGATAAAGAAACTACCTTTGGATTTAGTTTTAAAAATCAATTCGTAAGTGCGTATGATTCCTTTTTAACACAAACGCCGTCTTTATATCAATTACAAGCACTTACAGAAACTAATATATTAAGCATTTCACATAAAGATTTACAAGAAGTATATAAAACCACCCAAATTGGCAATTTAATTGGTCGATTAACGGCAGAAGGTCTTTTTTTAATCAAATCTAAACGAGAACAAAACTTATTAAACCTTTCTGCAGAAGAAAGGTATTTAAATTTATTTAAAGAACGCCCAGAGCTCATAAAGATAATTCCTCTAAAATACATCAGCTCCTATATTGGTGTTACGGCGCAAGCGTTAAGTAGAATAAGAAAACGTTTGTAATTTTTGTTTTATTGATGTAAGTTCATTGTTTTGTACTTCTTATCAAATTATCTTTGTAAAAAAAAATAAATGATAATAATTATATTTGTTTTAGCGCTTTGGTACGGAGGTTTGTTTTTTCAGTCTTTCTTTTTACATCGCTATGCAGCACACCAGGTTTTTACAATGTCTAAGACAATGGAGCGCGTTTCTTTTATATTGACATGGATCTTTCAAGGTTCAAGTTATTTAAGTGCTTATGGGTATGGTATTATGCACCGCATGCACCACGCATACACAGATACCGAAAAAGATCCTCATTCACCGTCTCATGACGCTAATTTATTTGCAATGATGTGGAAAACAAAAACGACATATCAGGCTATCAACGATCAAAAGATTGAAGTTGACAAGAAATTTACTAAAAATGTGCCACAGTGGAAAAGCTTTGATGCTTTCGCCAGCTCACGTTTTTCTAGGTTGCTTTGGATTACTTTTTATATTGCATTCTTTGCTTATTTTACAACTGAATTATGGCAATGGGCCTTACTACCTGTAGCTCTTTTAATGGCGCCCATTCATGGCGTAATTATTAATTGGTTTGGTCACATCTACGGGTATGTAAACTATAAAATGAAAAATACTAGTAAAAATCTTTTTCATTTTGATTTCTTAATGATGGGCGAAGGGTACCATAACAATCATCACAAACATGCAACAAGCGCAAATTTTGGTGTAAAATGGCATGAGGTTGATGTTACGTATTTAATTATAAAAGTTTTAGACTTTCTAGGTTTAATTAAGTTAAAGGCAATTCCTATCAGAAAATAATTTTGTTTTTTGACTCTTTTCTTACAACTCAAATAAATCATATTCAGGCTATTAAGTTATTTTATCTAACTTAATAGTCTTTTAATTCAGTGAATGTATTTTCTCCATATAATTACCTAATAAAAAAATACTGCGATCAATACAAATAAAGTATATTTTGTTTCGAACTATTAAATTAAATGCACAATCATTTACTTTTATATTTTTAAAACTCATTGCATTTAACAATATTACTTTATAGATTCATTAGGTATTATCAGGTTCATTTAATTTGAACGACTAAGAATTATTTACGTCTTTAAATTTGTTAAATAAACCTTAATTTCCCAATTTAACACCACAACAAATAGGTTTGCATATAGAATTCTATATCTTTAAAGTCAATTCAAAATCATTAACTTAACCTAATAGTATTATGTTTCATAAAAAACAGACACTTCCCTTTCTTCTTGGGATGATTATTTGCTTTATTACATTGCAAGTTTCGGCACAATCCGATTACAACAATTACAATAAACTTACACAAAAAATTAAAAACCTACAACGTGCAAATTCATCTAATAGTAATTTAGAAGAACTAACGACCACCATTGGCCGCCACAAAGTTTGGGCATTGACTTTATCAAAAGGAGACGCTAAAACCAAACCTGCAATAGCAATTGTTAGTGGTGTAGATGGTGCTCATATTTTAGGTCCAGAAATGGCTGTGAATATTGCCGAAAATATTTTAAATAATCATGCAGATGCTTTAGAAAAAACTACCTTTTATATTTTTCCAAACATGAGTCCGAATGCGACTGAAAATTATTTTTCATCAATTAAGCACTACAAAAACGGAAATTCAAAAAATACGGATGATGATAGAGATGGAAAAACAAATGAAGATCCTTTTGAAGATTTAAACAATGATGGTTTAATTACCATGATGCGTATAGAGGATATTACTGGAAATTACATAAAACTAGAAGAAGACGAGAGAATACTTGTAAAGGCTGATAAAAACAAAGGTCAAACTGGTACTTATAAAGTTTTATCTGAAGGAATTGATAATGACAAAGACGGTACATTTAATGAAGATGGTAAAGGTGGCGTTTTATTCAACAAAAACTTTAGTTTTGAATATCAATATTTTAAGCCTGGCACTGGAGAACATCCAATTTCTGAAAAAGAGAATAGAGATTTATTAGATTTTTTATATGACCAATGGAATATTTTTGCAATTGTAACTTTAGGTCCAGAAAACAATCTTTCAAATCCATTAAAATACAATGCTTCTGCTGCTAAAAAGAGAGTTGTAACAAGTATTTTAAAAGAAGATGCTGCTTTAAACAAATTCTTATCAGAAAAATACAATAAAATTACCGGAACGAAAAATGCTCCAGTTTCTAAAGGAAAAGGTGGAGACTTTTTTCAATGGTCTTATTTTCATTTTGGTAAACTAGCTTTGTCAACTCCAGGTTGGTGGGTTCCACAAGTAAAGGATTCTGCAAAAAAACCTTCAAAAGATAGATATGTAAATTTTCTAAAATGGGCGAAAAAAGAAAGCATTCGCGATGCATTTGTCAATTGGAAACAAGTAAATCATCCTGATTTTCCAAATCAAAAAGTAGAAGTTGGTGGAATTGCTCCCTACAAAATGATAAACCCGCCATATAAAATGGTTGCAGAGATCAGCAAAAAACACACAGATTTTATTCTTGAATTGGCAAAAATGCAACCAAATATTACGCTTCAAAATATAACTTCTGAAACTGTAGGAAATGGAATAACACGAATTTCTGTAGATATACACAACAGTGGTTTGTTGCCAACTCATACAGAAATGGGTAAAAAATCTAGATGGTTACGAAAGATAAAAGTTGCTATTACATTGACTAAAAATCAAAAAATTATAAGCGGTCAAGAAATTACATTGGTAACTAGTCTCGATGGAGATAGCACAAAAGAATTCTCTTGGTTAATTAAAGGAAATGGAAGTGTTCTTATAGAAGCTGGAACTTCTCATACAGGTTCAGATTCAGCAACAATAAAATTAAAATAAAAAATTAGAAAAGATGAACATCAATATAAACATACTAAAATCATTGTTGCTAATATTTTTATTTCCTTTAGCAATTGGTGCACAAAATAGTTCAGAAATTTTTAGAGCTGCAGGATCGCCACACAATCCAAAAGTTCAAATTTCATTTAATAGATATTATACTTCAGAAGGATTGGCGGCATTAGGAAAAAAAATTGCCGATGCACATCCTAATTTAGTAAAAAGACAATCCATTGGTAAATCCGCAAAAGGCAGAGATATATGGATGCTTGCAATTACAAATTATAAAAAAGGAAATGCTAATAGAAAACCAGGATTTTATGCAGACGGAAATATTCATTCTAATGAAATTCAAGGTGGAGAAATTAGCATGTATACTGCTTGGTATTTAACGGAGAATTTTAAGAGTAACGAGTACATCACCAATATGTTAAACGATCGTATTTTCTATATTGTTCCTACTATAAACCCAGATGCAAGAAACGACTATATGAAAGAGCCCAATACAAGGAATAGCCCAAGATCTGGTATGATTGCTTTGGATGATGATAGAGATGGAAAGTTTGACGAAGATGGTTATGATGATATAAATGGCGATGGATCTATTACAAGAATGCGAAGAAAAAGTGATAACGGAAATTATATTGTTGATCCACTAGATCCAAGAAAAATGATTTCAATTGGGCCAGATGATGTTGTAACAACTCAACGTTACGAATATCTTGGAAATGAAGGAATCGATAATGATGGTGACGGAAAAATTAATGAAGATCCCCACGGATATTATGATCCAAATAGAGATTGGGGTTGGAAATGGCAACCAGATTATATTCAAAGAGGTGCTTACAGACACCCATTTTCTTTGCCAGAAACGAGAGCTGTAGCTGATTTTGTTTTAGCGCATCCAAACATTGCAGGTGCACAAAGTTTTCATAACTCTGGTGGAATGATTTTACGTGGTCCTGGAGCAAAAGAAGATGAGGCAACATACAACAAGGAAGACATTAAAATTTATGATGCAATTGGTAAAAAAGGTGAAAAAATGTTATCTGGTTATCGCTATTTAACAGTTTATAAAGACTTGTATTCTGTTTTTGGTGGTGAGTTAGATTGGTTTTACGGAAGTAGAGGAATTTACACTTTTACTAATGAAATATTTACACCGTTTGCCTATTATAAAAATAAAAATGGAGATAGAAACCAAACGTATGATTTTGATAAAGAACTATTAATGGGTGATGCTTTTACACCTTGGGCGGAATTCGATCATCCAACTTACGGAAAAATTGAAGTTGGTGGATTTAAAAAGAATTTTGGTAGAGCTACACCAGGTTTTATGCTAGAGGAAGAAGCACACAGAAATATGGCCTTTACTTTTTATCATGCACATCACATGCCTAATCTATCTATTTCAGATATTTCTGAGAAGAAAATGAAAGGAGGATTAAAAGAAATAACTGTTAGCATTAAAAATGACAGGTTAATGCCCACGCATGCAAGTCAAGATTTAAAATACAACATTGTCAGGCCAGATTATGTTTATATTTCTGGAGTAAATGTTATTGCAGGAATGTTGGTTACTAACGTAGATTTTAATGTAACAGAAGAGCAAAAAATAAACCCTGCTAAAATGAGGGTTAAAAGTATTCCTGGAAATGGTATTGTTACAGTTCGTTGGATTGTAAAAGGAAATGCGAAATTTACAATTAATGTTGATAGCGCTAAAGGTGGTCTTGTAACCAGACAAAGTGAATAAATTATAGCATACTTATTACCCAATAAAAAAGTCCATCTTTTAGATGGGCTTTTTTATTATAATATGTGGATGTGTAATTTAGATAACTTTTACGTTTACTGCATTTAATTCTTTATTTCCTTCTTGTAAGTCAAACTCAACTTCGTCACCTTCGCGGATTTCGTCAATTAATCCTGAAATGTGTACAAAGTGATCTTTTTCGACGCCTTCTTCTGTAATAAATCCAAATCCTTTTGTTTCGTTGAAAAATTTTACGGCTCCTTTACTCATAATGATATTATATTTAATTTTAATAATACTTATTTATATTCAAAAGATGATGCCAAAAAACACATACAATTTACCAATCAATCGGAAAATAATCTTTCAAAAATTTACCACACCAATGTTTCCCAGTATTAATTCCGTCAATTAAAGGATCCATTACTCTTGCAGCACCGTCTACAATATCAAGTGGTGGCTGAAAATCATGTACTTCTTCTTTCTTTTTAGACAATTCTGCAGGATCTTCATCGGTAACCCAACCAGTATCTACCGCATTCATATAAATACCAGACTTTGCAAAAGTAGAAGCAGAAGTGTGTGTCAGCATATTTAAGGCCGCTTTTGCCATATTTGTATGTGGATGCCTGTCTACTTTTTTAAAGCGATGAAACTTACCTTCCATTGCGGTCACGTTAATAATATGTTTTTTACCCGTATTCTCCTTCATCATTAAATTAGACAAACGATTGCACAACACAAAAGGAGCCACTGCGTTTACCAACTGCACTTCAACCATTTCCGTGGTTTCAATTTCACCCAATCGCAGACGCCAACTATTGGTTTTTCTTAAATCTACTTGTTGTAAATCGGCATCTAATTCGCCTTCAGGAAATACTTCTGCGGTTTGTAAAGAATTGTCAAAACTATACGGAATTTGAGATAATTCAGCTGAATTTCTAAGTCCGATTCCGGGTTCTGGTCCGTGCCAAGTAACCGGTAGAACGTTGTTCTTACTCGTTTTTGCTGTAGAAACACTCAAATTAGAAAGTTCTTCTAAACAATAAGCATGTTCTTTTAATAAAGCCTGTGCTAATTTTGGTAGCTGATCTATTGGTTTCTTTTCGTTTTTCATTAAATGAAAATAAAAACCAGAGGGTCTCCTTACCGTTTGTGCAGCATTGTTGATGAGAATATCTAAACGATTGTATTTTTGTTCGATGTAGTTACAGAAAATTTCTACACTTGGTATGTGTCTTAAATCTAAGCCATGAATGTGCAAACGACCGTTCCACTCTTTATAGTCTTCTTCTTTAGAAAAACGAATGGCAGAATCTGCGGGAAATCGTGTAGTTGCAACAACCGTAGCGCCAGAGCGCAATAACATTAACGTAATATGGTAACCAATTTTCAAACGAGAACCTGTAATAACAGCTACTTGATCCTTCAAATCGGTGGTTTGAAAACGTTTTGCATAGTTTAAGTCTCCACAGTCTGAACACATGGTGTCGTAAAAATGATGCAACTTTGTAAATACCGCTTTACAAACGTAACAGTTTCTTGGAGATTCTAATTCTGGAGTTTCTTCTGAAATTGCTGCTGCAGCCAATAATTTAGGCGCTACGAATAAAGCAGCTTCTCTTGCAGAACGAATTCCGGTCGATTTCCGAGCGTGTTTATCACTTTCTATTTGTTTGCGCTTTGCTGCTTTTTTAGCATCTTTTCTACGGCGTTGAAATTCATCACGATTTGGACGAGACAATTCTCCAGCAACTTTAAAAAGTGCCACTCTTTGTACTTCAGGGATTTCGAAAAGCTGATTGGTATCTTCTAATAACTTCTGAAGCGTAGCAATACAAGAGGCTATTTCTTCGTTCGTGTTGGTGTTGGTGTCGGTCATAGATTAATAGACTATTTATTTTTCCTCTTTTTTGAAACGTCAGAAGGTATATTTGTTGCTTTTGTATTCGCTAAATAATTGGCCAATATCTTATCTACCAATTCTTCCTTTGTCAAGTGATGAAAAATTGTTTTAATCTGTGCTTTAAAATCTTCTGAAACAGCGCGATTGGTCTTTGTTTTAAATATTTTATTTGCCCAAATTAAACCATTGCTTTCTTCAATACTTTTTGCATCTGCCTTCTTAAAAGCGTCAAATCGAATGTCTAATGCCTTTTCAAAATCAGAAAGATCTTGTGCTTCTTCTTTCTGTATAATCGTTAAAGACAATCCGCTTGCCCCTGCCCGGGCAGTTCTACCACTTCGATGCACATAGGCATCATAGGTATCTGGTAAATGATAGTTTACAACATAAGAAAGGTCTTTTACATCAATTCCACGTGCTGCTAAATCTGTAGCCACCAAAATATCGATATGTCCTTCTCTAAATTGCCCCATAATTCGGTCTCGAATTCCCTGGGTTAGACTTCCGTGAATGGCGCCAGAAGAAAATTTATTAATGGCTAAGTTTTTCGCTAATTTATTAACGGCAGCTTTCGTTTTACAGAAAATGATACCTCTTTGACCTGTTTTTGAATTTAAAAAATGTAATAAGACTTCTAATTTTTCAATAGGTGCTACAACCACATATTGATGATCGATGCCCTGATGGCCAACCGTTGCCATATTTGCTTCAATATGCACTACATGCTTAGACATGTAATTCTGAACCAACTGTTTGATTGTTCCTGGCATTGTTGCTGTAAAAAGCAAGGTTCTTCTTGCTTTTGGTATTTCTTTGATAATGCTATCTAGGCCCTCTTTTAAAGCGGTAACCATTTCATCTGCTTCATCTAATATAAAATAAGCGATGTTTTTAATATCTACAGCTTCTCTCTTTACCAAATCGGCCAAACGTCCGGGAGTTGCTACAATAATATGTGTCGTTTCTTTTAAACGGTCTATTTGGGGTTTTATAGGAATTCCGCCACAAATGGTTGCAATAGAAATTTTAGGACTGTGTTTTGCCAATGCTTCTAGGTTGCTAGCAATTTGCTGGCCTAATTCTCTTGTAGGTGCCAAAATAACTGCTTGAATATTTTCGTTCTCTACGTCAATTAATTGCAATAAAGGCAAACCAAAAGCGGCTGTTTTACCCGTTCCTGTTTTGGCCAATGCAACTACATCTTCTTTTTGATTTAGTACAATAGGAATTACTTTTTCTTGAATTTCTGTTGGAATCGCAATCTTTAAATCTGCTAAACTCTGTTGCAATTCTTTATTGATTCCTAAATCTGAAAATTGTTTTGACATGAAAATGTTTTTTGCAAAGGTAACAACAGTTCCTATGGATTGTCTTTTTTAAATGCAGTATTATTTGAGTTTATTTTAAGGGCTTTTAGATTGATTTCTAGAGAAGTATCAACGGTTTTAAGCGATTCCCTTTAAAATAATAACTTTAAATTTTGAACAAGAAAAAAGCCCAACTTTATAAGCTGGACTTTCTTTGAAAATATTTGAATATAAAATTATATAACTTTTACGTTAACTGCATTTAATCCTTTGTTTCCTTCTTGTAAGTCAAATTCAACTTGGTCACC
>ENA-ORXF01001167-ORXF01001167.1-marine-metagenome-genome-assembly--contig:-NODE-1167-length-17337-cov-19.658053_pt1 | contig 17337 bp, 17 predicted proteins | sample MGYA00237864_ERZ511476 | MGnify/ENA primary metagenome ERZ511476 (study PRJEB26306, sample SAMN06343908) | marine metagenome | isolation source: coastal waters | place: Atlantic Ocean: West Antarctic... | reverse complement strand
TCATCTATAATTTTAGGCCCTTTATCTTCTTTATAAGATGATAAAATAACACTCGCGGCACCATCTCCAAAAATTGCGGCACTAACAATATTTGCCATAGAAAAATCTTCTAGTTGAAAGGTCGCGGTAGGTGCTTCAACAGAAATAACAGCAGCTCGTTTATTTGGATTAGCTTTTAAAAAATTTTTAGCATAAATGATTCCTGAAACACCTGCCACACAACCCATTTCTGTAACGGGAAGCCTAACAATATCTTGTTTCATTTGCAAACTATTAATTAAATACGCATCTACAGACGGGATCATAATTCCTGTACAGCTAACAGTTATAATATAATCAATATCTGTAGGCTGTAAACTTGCTTTTTTTAATGATTTTTGTAAGGATTTTTCTGCCAGTTTTGTGACCTCTCGAAGATAAATATTGTTTTTTTCTTCAAAAGAAGAATTCAAAAAAACTTCTTCTGCATCCATAATAGAGTAGCGTCTGTCTACACCCGCTCCTTCAAAAAGTTTTAGAACTTTTCTTTGAAACCTAGTTTCCTGACCTTGCATCCACTGTTTAACAAAGGGAATAATATCTTTCGTTTCTCTAACGTGTTTTGGTAGCTGTTTTGCTACGGATATTATTTTTACGCTCATAATATTTCCAATATAAGGAAGAGTTTTTTAATTAATATAATCTTTTTTCAGGATCCATAAATAACGAAAAGCCCATTTCCACTGAATTGAAAAATGCACTTTTATTTGTGTTGAAATATTTTCTAAATCTTTTCTTTTAAAAGCCCTTAAAACAGAGATTAATCCATCTTGTCTGACCATTTTATTTTTTATAAAAAACCCTATCAATTTAAAAAGATAGTAGGCTAATTTATGTCTATGTAAATCATTAACAACTACTCCAATTGTTGCTTTCTCAATAGTAGTTTTAAGAAATGAAATAAGTTCTTCATTTTTAAAATGGTGTAAAAACAAGGTACATAAAACGATATCATATGATTCTTTTTTAAAATCTTCTGATAATATATCAATCGTTTTAAAACTCAATTCTGAGTACTCTTTAGATAATTCCTTTGCATACTCTATTGCTGCAAGGTTTGCATCAATTCCTATAAGTTTAAAAGAATAGTTATTCTTTCTGCCAAACTTAGCAATATCACGTAAGATATCACCATTTCCACAGCCCAAATCTACAATTGTAATTGTCTTATTTTTTGATTGGTTTTTAAGGATTTTTTTAAGACCCTTAATTGTTACTGTATTTCCCCCCAAAAATCTATTAATGATTTCTATCTTATCTAGGGTGTCTCTAATTAAAACTCCCTCCATTGTAAAATCATCCATAATTTCCATTTCTGAAGATCGATGTGAAGTGTCGACTAAAAAACTCATATAGGTTTTATTTGTTTTCCGTGGGTAAATTGAATCATTTTAGGTAACAAAAAAGGGATTATTTTTAAAATTGAATAAGCAATTTGAGAAACAGTTTGACTTCTAAACAAACTAGCGATAAGATGTCCGGTTTTTAAACGCGTTTTAAATTCATTATTCCAGTCTTTAAAATATTGTTTTTCTAAACTTTCTCTTGTTTTTATTTCTCCATTTAAAAACTGTAGAATCCGTACACTTGCTAATCGTGCACTTGTAATAGCCATTCCCATTCCATTTCCACATAATGGATGAATCATACCTGCAGTATCTCCACACATAATGATATGATTCTCAACGGGCTTTTTAGTTTCAAAAGAAATTTGACTGATTGTTAGTGGTTTTTCAAAAACAGATGTTGACTCTTCAAATATTTTTTTTAAGTGTTTGTTTTTAAATACTACTTGCTTCTGAAAATCTGTAATATTTTTATGTTTTTTAAACGAATTGTATTCTGTGATATAACATAAATTAATCGAATTATTTTCTACTTTAGACACCCCACAATAACCCCCTTTAAAATTATGTAAGGCTATCAAGTTTTCTGGAAAATTTCCTTTTACATGAAGTTTCACAGCCAGATAAGGTGATTTTTTTTTAATGAATTCTCTATCCATTTTCAGGTCTAACGCTGATCTTTTACCAAAAGCGCCAATAGCAATTTTACTTTGAAATGATTTTGAATCTTTTGTTTGAACTGTGAAAACTTCGTTCTTAAAACGAATGGAGTCTACTGAGTCTTTTAAAACTTGAACTCCGTTGAAGCGGGCTTTTTTCAACAATAAGCTATCTAAAAAATAGCGGCTCATTCCAAAACCTCCTAAAGGAAGCTCTGCTTTTATTAAATCACCTTTTGTGGTACTAACTTGTACTTTACTAATCTTTTTAGCTCCTTCCTTTATTGGATCAATACCTAAAGAATTTAAATACGGAAGTACTTCATTAGAAATATACTCTCCACATACTTTGTGTTTGGGATATGAATTTTTTTCAATAAGCAATACTCGTTGCTTGAATTTTGATAAATGAATGGCATTTGTTAATCCAGCCAATCCACCACCAACTATAATTACATCAAAAGTTGTATTATTTTTCAAATTTTATGTTGTTACAGAATATTCTGTTTTGAATTTTTAGTCTTAGACGAGATAAGGATTTGTAATAATTTTTAAAGTCTTTATGTATTTGTTTTTTATCTAATATAATGTCTATAAGTTGTAATTACAAGCTATAAACAAAGTTAAAATGTCTAGTGTTTAATTGGGGTTTAATAAAGTTATTAAGGGGTTTTTTTTTTAGGGTTACATGATTTGAGATCAAATAATGTGTCATCAGTATTTCTAAAATAGTAGAACAATCTAATAAATTAATATATTTCTCTATTATACAATAAAAACTTATTAATCTAAAGCCTTTATTGATGTCTGTGGAATAATCCACATGTTTTTTTTAAGATCAATTATTCCTCCCATTTCTTCTGTCACTACCCTATCGGTCAACATTAATCCTTTTTTCGCCATATTTTCAAATGTGTCGATTCCATCATTCGGAAAGTTTTGTCTAGTTCTATGAATATTAAATCGATTTGAAAATTTTCTATCGAAAGTTTCTTCAATACCATCTTTTCCAATCATAAATCCTATTAAACCTCCCCAATTTGCTGTTGGATTATCCGAATCCCATCCTGCTAATGTTCCGATTTTTATAGTTTCTTTTAGGTCACCTTCACCATAAAAAAGGCTTACTAAACTTGCCGCAAAGTTTATTCCTGCTGCAAAGCAACCATTACAGTATAGTTTTTTAGAGGTAATATCATATCCATCTTCTTGTTTAACTTGATACCTATAATAAATTGAATCTCTAGCTTGTTCCCAGGAAATACCCGAGTTGTATAATTTACGTGTATAATCAAACATTTGAGCCGAATAAGAACTATTTGGAAGTATCTTTCTTGCCTTATTTGATATCCAAGATATTCTCTGATTCATAGTTTTTGTGGTATCTGTTGCAGAAGCTAAAGAATGCATTGTTACATAAAACTTTGAAATATCTTCGGCTTCATTTCTTGCTGTGGTTTGAATAGGTAAATGTGCCATTTTTAATGCTATTTCTGGTTTTGTAGGTGCAAATAATCCAAATATTTCAGTGGTTAATTGCGCATCGATCATTTCAAAATGTTCGTTCAAGTTTGGGTTAGCTGTTTCAGGGGGGAGAACACCATCTTTCATTAAGTCAAATGCTTTTTGATTTGATACCCATAAATAATTTTCCTCCTCAGGTTTTATATGTTTTAACCAACCATCACGAATCTGATTAGCAGATAAAATATTAGAACCACTTGTATAAAGAAGATGCTGATACATATATTCTATATCAGTATCATCATCTGACCCCCAAATTTCATCGAAGTCTTTAAACACAAAATCTATGGTAGAGGATACGTCACTAGAAACACCTTTTTCCCATATATTAGGTTGATCAGGTTTTCCCCAGTCATTTCTGGTGTAAAAATCTCCCGTTTTAATTTCTCCGATGTTACCAATTTTGTCCATCTCAGTAACAAGACCTGTCCAATTAGCAATACATTGACCTAACCAAAACCCATATAATTGATCATAATATTTATCTCTTGATAGACTAATAGTTGACTCTTTCCCTTTTATAGAGTTAATTTTATTTTTATCCTGCTTCGGATTCAATGAATTGCAAGAAAAAATTATTAAAAAAAAAATTATTTTTTTTTTCATATTACAAACATACTATATTGATTTTGCCACATCATAAATTATTTTTATTAATTATAATTCAATGGACTCTAACCGAAAAATCTAAACAGTAATTATTAATTGGTACTACCCTACTTAAATAAGATCGATTTTCTTTTGACGGGAGGTGTTTGTATAACTATGTATAATGGCTGAGTAATGAGTGTCTTACAATAAAAATGTAGGCCTACTTTTAGGCTATTTAAAGACATTAATCGTGTTTTGATTTTTGTATCTTTACACTGTAATTATAATAAAAATATCTCAATAATTTAAAGTGAATTAAATGACAAAAGGTAAACTCAATAGTATTATAAATAATAAATGTCCAAGATGCAATGAAGGAGATTTTTGGAAAATCAAAAACCCATATTTAAATATCTTTTTTAATAAAGGAGATAACAATAAAAATTGTTCAATTTGCAAATTAAAATATGAGATTGAACCAGGATTTTTTTTTGGTGCCATGTATGTATCTTATGCTTTAGGAATTGGAATAGGAGTTTTTATTTTTCTTTTTTTATTTACTCTGTTAAAAATTAAAAGCCTTGGAATAGTTGTTTCACTTGTTTGTTTAGGTGTTTTGTTTTTTGCGCCTGTCAATTACTATTTATCAAGGCTGATTTATATTAATCTTTTTGTAGAATACAATAAAAAAAAATTAGAATAAATTTTTATATACAATGAAAGTTATTATTAATTATTTAATAAATTTATAGTATGAACTTAGACTCAACCGCCAAAGAACTTATAGAGTATATAGAAAACCGAATTGACAACAATTTAGTCAAGAATTCAGTCCACAAAGTGAAATTCATGACTGCTAGAGATATGTTAATAGAAATTACAAATAGTGAATTTTAAATTTCTTCTATAGACAACTTCATTTTATATTTTTTTTTTTTTAATTATAAATCTAACTACCTCAATTTTATCGATAGTTTGATTTAATGTTTTTTTTTATGATATTTACAACGTGAATTTGTTAAATAGATCACTTTTTGTAACTAATATTCTACGTATTACACGTGGTATCCGCCCAATCGGGTATCTTTCTATTTAAGAAACTAGGTGAGTCCAGTTTCATTTCAATTCAATCTTAACTAACTTTTTTTTACAACATCTTGGAAATACAAATTGCTTCATTGAAGCATATTAATTATAGTAATATAATATCTAAAACTATACTCTCGTCTGCAAAGGTAAGAGGGACTGGAATTGCTTTGAGAACTCCTCAATATATTCAAAAAAAAATTAAAAATAATAATGCAGTCATTGCAACTCAAAAAAATGAATTTGCTGGCTTTTGCTATATAGAAATATGGGGACATGGTAAATATGTTGCTCATTCAGGATTAATAGTTGCACCAAAATTTAGAGGAAATGGGTTAGCTAAAAAAATTAAAACCTTAACATTTAATCATTCTAAAATTAAATATCCAGATGCTAAAATATTTGGGATTACAACTGGACTGGCTGTCATGAAAATTAATTATGAATTAGGTTACAAACCAGTAACTTTTTCTGAATTAACAGATGATAAAGAATTCTGGAAAGGATGCCAGACTTGTAAAAATTATGATGTATTAAACAGAACCCAAAGAGAAATGTGCCTTTGCACAGGAATGCTTTATAATTCAAAATAACAAAATGAAAAAAATAATATTAGCATATAGCGGAGGTTTAGATACTTCGTATTGTCTTAAAAAACTTTCTAAAGAAGGAAATGAAGTTCATGCAGTTAACATTAATACAGGAGGATTTACAATAAATGAAATCGAATTTATTAAAGAAAAGGCAATAAAAACAGGTGCTTTTAGATATAAATCAATTGAAGCAGTTCAAACATACTATGATAAAATAATTAAATTTTTAGTTTTCGGCAATGTACTTAAAAACAACACCTACCCTCTGTCGGTAAGTGCTGAAAGAACTATACAAGCATTAGAAATTGTGAAATATGCTAAAAAAAATAAGGCAACTCATATAGCTCATGGTAGTACTGGAGCAGGAAATGACCAAGTTAGATTTGATATGATTTTTCAAATAATTGCACCTGAAATAAAAATAATAACACCAATTAGAGACGGAAATTTATCAAGACAAGATGAAATTAACTACTTAAAGAATAATGGAATTAATTTTAATTGGGAGAAAGCAAAATATTCAATAAACAAAGGACTGTGGGGAACTAGTGTTGGCGGAGATGAAACCTTATCATCTGACAGAAAGCTTCCTGAGGAAGCATATCCAAATAGTCTAAGAAATACATTTAAAAAAGATATTAAATTAAGTTTTAAAAATGGAGAAATATGTGGAATTGATGGTAATTTATATGATCCTGTTGGTTGTATTGAAATCATCTCTAAAATATGTAATCAATTTTGTATTGGCAGGGACGTACATGTTGGAGATACTATTATAGGAATTAAAGGAAGAGTTGGTTTTCAAGCAGGAGGACCAATGCTAATATTAAAAGCACATCACTTATTAGAAAAACATACGTTAACGAAATGGCAACAATTTCAAAAGGAACAATTATCAAGTTTTTATGGGATGCTTCTTCATGAAGGTCAATATTTAGATCCTGTAGTTAGAGATATTGAAAACTTTTTACAGAGTAGTCAAAAAAATGTTAATGGAGATGTAACTATTTCACTTCACCCTTACAGGTATGAGTTAAATGGGGTAAAATCAGACAATGACCTTATGAATTCAGAATTCGGATCCTATGGTGAAGGAAATGGCAAGTGGAGCGCTCAAGATGTTAAGGGTTTTATAAATATTTTTTCTAATCAAAATAAAATATATCAATATGTCAACAATAATAAATAAAATTAAAGTTGGAATCATAGGAGGTTCTGGATATACAGGAGGAGAATTGATTAGACTAATTATTAATCATTCTAAATCAGAATTGCTTTTTATACATAGTAAAATAAATTCAGGTAAATATATTTCTGAAATACATCAAGATTTAATTGGTGAAATAGATATGAAGTTTGATAGTAAATTAAACGACGAGATAGATGTTTTGTTTTTATGTTTAGGACATAATGAGTCACATGAGTTTTTAAAAAAAAATACTATAAATTCAAAAATTAAGATTATTGATCTAAGCCAAGACTTCAGATCAAAAAATTCATTTTTTAATCAAGGTTTAGATAAAAATAAAAAATTCGTTTACGGATTGCCAGAGCTTCAAAAAGAAAAAATTAAACAAGCACAAAACATAGCAAACCCTGGATGCTTTGCTACCGCTATACAGCTTGGTCTACTACCATTAATAAACACAGACTATATAAATGGAGAAATACACACTAATGCTATCACAGGTAGTACAGGAGCTGGAATGTCCCCAAGTAATACATCGCATTTTAGCTGGAGAAATAATAATATTTCTTATTACAAACCATTCATTCATCAGCATTTAGAAGAGATATATTATTCTTTTAAAAATATATCCAAAAAAGCATATGAAATTAATTTTTTACCTGTTCGAGGGAATTTCACAAGAGGAATATTTTGTACAAGTTATTTTAATAGTAAGATTGAATTAAAAATGGTCATTAACTGCTATGATGAGTTTTATAAAGACCATCCCTTTATCATAATTTCTGAAAATCCTATTCATTTAAAACAAGTAATCAATACTAATAAATGCATTATTCATATTACCGCAATTAAAAACAAAATACTAGTCACTTCAATTATTGACAATTTAATTAAAGGGGCATCAGGACAAGCTATTCAAAATATGAATTTAATGTTTGGGATTGAAGAGCAAATGGGCCTAAAATTAAAACCATCGACTTTTTAGACATAAACAAAAGATAAAATATGAATTTATTTAATGTATATCCGCTATATGAAATAACTCCAGCCTATGGTAAAATGTGTTACATATATGATAAAAAGGGAGATCGATACCTTGATTTATATGGTGGGCATGCTGTAATCTCTATTGGCCATAGTCATCCCAACTATGTTAAATATTTATCAAATCAGCTAAGTAAAATTAGTTTTTATTCAAATTATATTGTTAACGATTTACAATCTGAAGTTGCTAAACAAATAATAAATCAGTCAAAGTGTGAAAATTATAATCTTTTCATGTGCAACAGTGGAGCTGAAGCAAATGAGAATGCACTACAAGTTGCTTCTTTTCATACAAACAGATCAAGAGTTATTGCATTTAAAAATTCTTTTCATGGAAGAAGTAATGCCGCATTAGGTATAACGGATAACAAGAAGATCAAGTCAAAATTAAATAAACTAATAGATGTTACGTTTATAGATTTCAATGACAAAAAAGGATTTTTAAATGAAATTTCTAAAAATGATGTTTGTGCTGTAATATTTGAATCAATTCAAGGCGTAGGTGGACTTGATCAGCCAAGTACTAATTTTATAAAATTTATATCAGAATTATGTAAAAAACATAGTACATGTGTTATTGCTGATGAAGTTCAATCAGGATTTGGTAGAACAGGAGATTTTTTTGCATATCAAAAACATGATATTAAACCAGATATTATATCCATGGCTAAAGGAATGGGAAATGGTTTCCCTGTTGGAGGTGTTTTAATAAAAAATAATATCAAATCAGAATTTGGTATGCTAGGTACAACATTTGGAGGGAATCATCTTGCATGTAGTGCCGTTTTAGCTGTACTAAAAACTATAAATGAAGAAAAATTAATGACGAACTCTAAAGAAATAGAAAATTATTTTAGAATGAAAATTTCTAAAATTAAATCTGTTAAAAAAATAAAAGGTAGGGGATTAATGTTAGGCTTAGAATTTGATTTTGAGGCTGCAGAGTTAAGGAAAAATCTAATTTTTAAACATAAAATATTTACAGGTGGAAGTGCTAATAAAAACTTATTAAGAATACTACCACCATTAAATATTGAAAAAAAACATATCGACATCCTATATAAAGCATTAAAAATTGAACTATCATGAAAAATTTTATAAATATTAATGATGTAAAAAATTACAGATCTCTTATTAATGAAACAATCGAGATAAAAAAAAATCCCTACAAATACAATCACATTGGAAGAAATAAAGTTTTAGGTTTAATATTTTTCAACCCAAGCCTTAGAACTAGATTAAGCACACAAAAAGCTGCATTACAATTAGGCATGCAGACCTTAAATATGAATTTTATAAATGAAGGTTGGCAAATAGAATTTGAATATCAAGTTGTTATGTCTGGAAACAAAACTGAACACATTAAAGAAGCAGCAAAAGTAATTTCTCAATATTGTGATATAATAGCAATAAGAGCTTTTGCTTCACTTAACAACAAGAAAAATGATGAGAAAGATTTAATATTAAAATCATTTGTTAAATACGCTACAATTCCTGTGCTAAATATGGAAAGTTCAATTGCCCATCCATTACAGGGATTAGCTGATGCTTTAACAATTGAAGAAAACAAAAATTCAATTAAACCAAAAATAGTTTTAACATGGGCCCCTCATCCAAAAGCACTACCTCATGCAGTTGCAAATTCATTTATCAATATGTGTAAATGCAATGATTATAAGCTAGTTATTACCAACCCTATAGGTTATAATTTAAATAACAATATAACAAAGGGTGTTGAAATAATTCATCATCAAAAAGAAGCATTTAAAAATGCCGATTTTATATATACAAAAAACTGGTCAAGCTATGACAGTTATGGAAAAGTGCTAATAAATGATGATTCATGGTTGATTAATGAAGATAAAATGGATATAACAAATAATGCTAAATTCATGCATTGCCTTCCTGTAAGAAGAAATGTAGTGGTATCAGACCAGGTTATAGACTCTAACAATTCGTTAGTTTTTCAACAAGCTAATAACAGAACTTTTGCAACACAAAATATTTTAAAAAAATTATTAAGTAATGAAGGATAAATTAACAATTATTAAGGTTGGGGGAGGGATATTAAATGATCAAAATATTTTTGAAAAGTTTTTGTTTAATTTTTCAAAAATCATTCTCTTTGCAGAGAGATCAAAAATAGAACGACCCGCTGAGTTAATCCCTCCATAGCCTACAATTACAGGAAGATTCGACATGTTAGATGGTTTTTTCTGCAGCAATAAGAGTATTCAATATTAGGGTATTGATGGTCATGGGTCCGACACCTCCTGGTACTGGAGTGTAAGCTGAGGCAATCTCATCGATCCCATCAAGATCAACGTCTCCACATTTTTCTGCTGGGTGATAGCCGGCATCAATAACAACGGCACCTTTTTTAATCCAATTTGATTTGATTAGTTTAGGTACTCCCACAGCTCCAACCAAAATGTCAGCTTGTTGAACAATGGACTGAAGATCCTTGGTTCTTGAGTGACAAATAGTGACGGTTGCATTTTTATTGAGCAGCATCATTGCCATGGGTTTTCCAAGAATAGGGCTTCTTCCAACAACTGCCGCATTTTTACCAGATATCTCAATTTGATAGTGCTCAAGCATTCGCATAATTCCAGCAGGTGTGCATGAGCCATATGCCTCCTCTCCCATGGTCATTTTTCCAAATCCTAAGCAGGTTACTCCATCTACATCTTTTTCTACTGTGATTGCATCAAAGCAAGCTCGTTCATCAATTTGAGAAGGCACAGGATGTTGCAGTAAAATTCCATGAACACCAGAATCATTATTTAGCTGCTCAATTTGATCAAGTAGCTCTTGAGTTGTTGTTTTTAGGCTGAGCTCTAGAGCAATAGATTTCATGCCCAACCGAGCGCAAGCATTTTGTTTCATTTTAACATAGGTAGCAGATGCTGGATCAACGCCAACTAGAACGGTTGCTAGCGTTGGAACTATGCCTTGATTGAGAAGCGCTTGGACCTGATTTTGTATTTCAACCTCAGCAATTTGAGCAAGGTTTTTGCCATCTAAAATTTTTATTTGCATGCAAGTATTTTCCCATCATTAAATTAATATGCAATGGAGATTGATTATTTAAGTTTAAAACTTTAAGATCACACACCTCGGGGTATAGCGCAGTCTGGTAGCGCACTCGCTTTGGGAGCGAGTGGTCGTAAGTTCGAATCTTACTACCCCGACCATTGTGCGCCTGTAGCTCAGTTGGATAGAGCAACGGTTTTCTAAACCGTGGGTCAGGAGTTCGAATCTCTTCAGGCGCGCCACGTCTTATTTTATGATGAACAACGTTAAACATTCAGTCGCAGCTTTCTATAAATTTACAGCTTTAGATGAGCTCCAATTGCTCCAGGATGTCTTTTATAAATTTCTTTCTTCACACGCAATAAAGGGAACAATTTTATTGGCATCCGAGGGAATTAACGGAACTGTTTCGGGCACAAGTGAATCCATTGAAAGTTTGAAGCAATTCCTGGACTCCCAAAATCTTTTATCAATTACTGATTTTAAAACTTCTATTTCAGATAAGGAGCCATTTCCCAGGTTGAAGGTAAAAATTAAAAATGAAATTGTGAGCATTGGTAATGATCTTGCTAATCCTTCAACGGCTGTTGGTGAATACGTTGATCCCGTGGATTGGAATGCCTTGATTGAACAGGATGATGTTTTGTTGATAGATGCTAGGAATACTTATGAATGCTCGATTGGGACATTTCAAAATGCGCTTCAACCAAATACAACGAATTTTAGAGAATTTCCTGGTTGGGTTGAAGAGCTAGAAAAAACAAATCCAGATAAGGGTCAAAAAATTGCGATGTTTTGCACGGGTGGAATTCGTTGCGAAAAAGCTTCATCTCTCATGAAGGCCAAAGGGTTTGCTGAGGTATATCATTTAAAAGGTGGTATCTTGAACTACATGAAAACGGTAGAGCAAGAGAGTTCGTTGTGGCAGGGTGAGTGTTTTGTTTTTGATGATAGGGTAGCCCTTAACCACGATCTGGAAGTGGGATCCTACGATATGTGTCATGGCTGCAGAATGCCAATCACAGCAGATGACAAACTCTCAGCAAAATATGAAAAGGGTATTAGCTGTCCCGATTGCTTTGATTTCAAGACACCTGCACAGAAAAAGCGCTATGCAGACAGGCAAAAACAAATAGACTTAGCCAAAGCCAGAAATCAAAAACACCTAGGATCCGAGTGAACTCTCTAGAGGCTCTCAGCCCACCAATCTTATATAGCTTTAGAAGGTGCCCATATGCAATGAGAGCTAGAATGGCAATTATCTTGGGGTCTAGAAAATGTGAGATCAGAGAGATCCTTCTTAAAAATAAACCTGTCTCAATGCTAAAGATTTCTGCCAAAGGTACCGTGCCGGTATTGCACCTTCAAGATCGCGTGATCGATGAAAGCTTGGAGATTATTTCATGGGCTCTAGAATCTAACCCAGAGAATGTGCACCAGTGCGCTGAGCAAGAAAGCCAATTAACTAATTATTTTATTGAGCTCTTTGATAGTCAATTTAAATATCATCTTGATCGCTATAAATATTCATCTCGGTATGGTTCAGATGTAGAATTTCATCAGGCTGAATGCCTAAAAATACTTAATGAATTTGAGAAAAAAATTTCACCGGCACCATGGTGTTTTGGATTGAAAATTTCTTTGCTAGATATCTCAGTTTTACCATTCATCAGGCAATGTAAGATTGCTAATAAAAAATGGTTTAATTCTCAAGATTTTTTGAAGGCAATAGCCTTATTGAATTATTTTGAAGATTCAAAATTGTATAACATCACCATGGAGAAATATGAACTTTGGGATGAGAATGATCCCTCTGCCTTTATCTTCCCAAAGGAAGATATTTAAAGCCCTATTGATTCGTAGCTAATCGCGATTCTATCTAGGGCAGTTTTATAGGCTGCTGTTCGAAGATCTGGAATATTGTTCTCAGCAAGTATGGCTCGAATTTTTTGATAGGCTTCACACATCATGTCGTCTAGGCCCGATCTTACCAAATCAATTTCATTGGCACCTTCGATAAATTTTTGCTTAAATTTCTGAGGCATTTCTTTACCCGTCATTACCTCTATTGCATCAATTAATGTGTTGAACTGATAGACATTTCTTCTTTTTTCCAAACGCCCAAACCTTATGTGTCTAATATTTCGAACCCACTCAAAATAACTCACTGCTACACCACCAGCATTGGCTAAAATATCTGGAATAATTGTGATCTTTCTAATGTTAAGAATTTCATCTGCCTCAAAAGTTATTGGGCCATTGGCTGCCTCAACAATCAATCTTGCATGGATGTCATTTGCATTATTTTCATCAATTACATTTTCTCTTGCAGCTGGAATTAAAATATCGCAATCCACACCCAAGCATTTGGCACTATCATTCTTGAACACACCTTCGGAGCAGCCCTCAAAAGTTCCATGCTCTTTCTGATATTTTTTTACAGCCTCAACGTTCATACCATCCTGATTAATAAGCGCACCATTGTGTTCCATGATGCATACAATCAAACACGCATCATCTTCTTCTAAAAATTTTGCAACATGAAATCCTACTTTTCCAAGACCTTGGACCGATATTCTCTTTCCTTTTAACCCTGTCTTAAAACCAGCTTTTTTGAAATCTTCGTCATGTCGAAAAAATTCTCTGATGACATATTGCACACCTCTGCCTGTTGCCTCTGATCTTCCGATTAAACCACCTTTTGCCACAGGCTTTCCTGTAACGCATGCTAGAGCGTTGATATCGGTTGGAAACATGCGTCGATACTCATCTGCTATCCACGACATCTCAGCTTCGCCAGTACCCACATCTGGGGCAGGAACATTTCTAGCAGGATCAATGAGATCTCGCTTGATAAGTTCTTGAGCAAACCTCCTAGTTATCTTTTCAATCTCAGGTTTTGTCCAGTCTGATGGGTTGATTTTCAAAGCACCTTTGGAGCCTCCAAAAGGCACTTCAATTATTGCATTTTTGTAAGTCATCAGCGCTGCCAAGGCCTCAACTTCCTCTTGGCTTGATGCTATATCGTAGCGGATTCCGCCTTTGGCTGGTTCAAAATGCTCAGAATGAACCGAACGCCACCCAGTAAAAGTTTCAATTCTATCTCTGAGTCTTACCCCAAAATTGACCGTGTAAGTCGAATTGCATGCTTGAATTCTAGCTGCAAGATCATCTGATATATCTGTGTATTGAAGAGCTTTAGCTATTAATTTATTCGTGCTGCTTAAAAAATCATTCCCTTGCAAAATAACCCCCCAAAAAAATATTATTATAAGCTTTTTGCATCTATAATGCTTTCTTTCGTGGCGGGCGTAGCTCAGTTGGTTAGAGCGCTGGATTGTGGCTCCGGAGGCCGTGGGTTCGAACCCCATCGCTCGCCCCACATAAACACTATTGAACAATTATAATTATGGCCAGTAAACTTAAAAAATTAAAAGATCTTGAGAGAAAGTTAACGGTGTCGGTCCCGGTAGAAGACTACACAAAAAACTATAATAGCAAGCTTGCTAAAATTAAGAAGACAGCAAAACTTGATGGATTTAGAAAAGGCAATGTTCCTGATGATGTTCTAATCACAAGGTACGGCAATTCCATTCATTACGAAGTGATGAATGAGTTAATTCAAGACAGCTATCCAAAAGAGCTTAGAGAGCAAGATCTTAAGCCAGCATCCCCACCAAGCATTAGCATTGAAAGTGAAGACCCAGCTAAGCCAATTTCTTACGCTGCCGTCTTTGAGATATTCCCTGAAGTTAAAGTGAAGCTTTCACGTTGGACAAATTTTGAGAAAACTGAAATTTTATTAGAGGACTCTGATCTTGATCTCGCTATTGAGGATATTTTGGAAAGATACTGTCATTGGCATAAAGCAGACAGAGCTGCTGCAGAAAAGGACCAGGTTGTTATTGACTTTGAAGGCAAGATGAATGGGGAAGGATTCGAGGGCAATGAATCGAAAGATTTCAAACTTGTGCTTGGCTCAAAATCGATGATTCCAGGCTTTGAAGAAAACATTCTTGGTAAGTCAGCCGGAGAGAGCTTCTCCTTTATGACTAAATTTCCTGAGGATTATTTCAAAAAAGATCTTGCAGGCCAAGAGACAGAATTTTTTATTACAGTCCATGAAGTTCAAGAAATGCATAAAGCCTCTATTGACAAAGAACTCTTTGAGAAACTGGGAATGGAGGTCGAGGACGAGACTGGATTCAAGCAAGAAATTAATAAGAGAATGGAAGAGGAAATCAAGACCCAGGAACAGTCCCTAACCAAAGAGTCCATATACGAAACCTTATTAAAAACAAATGACTTTAAGGTTCCTTTAGCTACTGTCAAAGAGCAATCTGAAATGATGCGTAAAGACTCACTCATGAGAATGGGTCAAACAGTTGAAAATGCACCTGATGACTTATTTCCATTGGAAGAGTTTTCAGAAAATGCTGAAAAGAGAGTGCGATTAGATCTATTATTCTCAGCACTGTTAGAGAAATATAAATTAGAGGTTACTGATAAGGACGTTGATGAATTTATTGAAGAAGAAGCCAAGAAATACAAGGATACTGATCAATTTAAAACATGGATTAATAGTCAGCCTCAGCAACTAGATCAATACAAAATGGTTATATTAGAAAAGTTACTGGTTGAAAAATTAGAATCTGACCTCAAATCTAAGACTAAGGTAATTAAATTTTCGGAACTGGCAAATAAATAATTATGACAATCACTAATTCTGGTTTGGTCCCAATGGTAGTTGAGCAGACACCTAGAGGGGAGCGCGCATTTGATATCTATTCCCGTCTTTTGAAAGAAAGAATTATTTTCTTGTCCGGACCAATCGACGATTACATTTCAAATTTGGTAGTGGCCCAGCTACTCTTTTTAGAATCTGAGAATCCAGAAAAAGATATTAGCATTTATATTAATTCTCCCGGAGGAGTCATCACCTCAGGGCTGGCTATTTACGACACCATGCAATTTATTGCTCCAGATGTTTCCACTTTATGTATCGGTCAAGCTGCAAGCATGGGCTCGTTGCTACTTGCTGGTGGAACAAAGGGGAAGAGATATGCTCTAACTAATTCTAGAATTATGATTCATCAGCCTCTTGGAGGTTTCCAAGGCCAGGCATCTGACTTTGAGATTCATGCTAAAGAAATGTTGCTGGTCAAGCAAAAGGTTAATGAGATTCTTTCTAAGCACACTGGCAAGCCAATAAAAAAAGTTGAGCAGGATACTGACAGAGATAATTTTCTTAATGCAAAAGAAGCAATTAGTTATGGCATTATTGACGAAGTTCTAGAAAGTAGGTCAAAAGCGAATGGATAAAAAGGAAACAGACAAAACGGATAATAAGCTGACTTGCACTTTTTGTGGCAAGGGTCAGGAAGATGTGCGCAAGCTCATTGCTGGTCCTAGCGTATACATCTGTGATGAATGCGTTGATCTTTGTAACGACATTATTGAAGAAGAGGTCAAAACTACAGATGAGGAAGAGGTACTAGAAGTTCTCCCATCACCACTTGAGATTTTTAAACAGCTTGATGAGTATGTAATTGGTCAGGAGAAAGCTAAAAAAATTCTATCTGTTGCAGTTTACAACCATTATAAAAGATTAAGATCTAATTCCAAAAAAGATGAAATTGAACTTCAGAAAAGCAATGTTTTGCTTCTTGGGCCAACAGGCAGCGGTAAAACTCTTCTTGCTCAAACGTTGGCTAGGGTCCTGAATGTTCCATTCACAATAGCAGATGCGACTACACTTACTGAAGCAGGGTATGTTGGAGAGGATGTAGAAAATATCCTCCAAAAACTCTTACAGAAATGTGATTATGATCCCGACAAAGCTGCTCTTGGAATCGTCTATATAGATGAGATAGATAAAATAGCTAGGAAATCTGATAATCCATCTATTACCCGAGACGTATCTGGGGAGGGCGTTCAACAAGCTCTTTTGAAGCTTATCGAGGGAACAGTGGCATCAATCCCACCGCAAGGCGGAAGAAAGCATCCGCAGCAAGAGTTCATTCAGATTGACACATCAAACATCCTATTTATTTGTGGAGGCGCTTTTTCTGGTATCGATGAGGTTATTAAGCATCGTACTGATAAGTCAGGCATTGGTTTTGGTGCGTCTGTCAAAGATACTCAGGCAACAGTCGCATCCATCGTTGAGTCAATGGAGCCAGAGGACCTAGTTAAATTTGGTTTAATCCCTGAGTTTGTTGGCAGATTGC
>ENA-ORXF01001165-ORXF01001165.1-marine-metagenome-genome-assembly--contig:-NODE-1165-length-17351-cov-4.331018_pt1 | contig 17351 bp, 35 predicted proteins | sample MGYA00237864_ERZ511476 | MGnify/ENA primary metagenome ERZ511476 (study PRJEB26306, sample SAMN06343908) | marine metagenome | isolation source: coastal waters | place: Atlantic Ocean: West Antarctic... | reverse complement strand
GATCAACGCATCGACAAGATGACAGGGCAACCTTATGATCAACAAGCTGGTCAAGCTTTTGTAGACAAAGAAGATCCTCTAAGACGTTTAGGTTTTGTAGGTGGTGGAGATGTAGATCCTCTACAGCGTTTAGGTTTTGCAGCAGCAGGTAAAGTAATAGCTAAGATATATGAATCAGGTGAAGAGTTATTTAAGAAACAATTTAGTGATCTTACTGAATCTATAGACAAAGGTACTACACCTAAGATGTTTGAAACAGAAGCAGAGCCTGTAACCATGCTCACTCCTTCTAAGGCTTTGGACATAGGTATTGATGAGTCTTTGGCTGATGGTTCTAAGTTAAAGAATTATTCTATGAATGAAGTTAAGCAGCTTAATGAATTATTGCCTACTGCAAAAACAGGGCAAAACCAAGAAAAACTTTTAGCTCCTGTTCAGGAAGGTAGGAAGGTTGGGGCTAGACTTAATCTTGGATCTACATTAGATGATAAACAAAATCCTAAGTTAGCTGAACTAATGAAGAGCGGGTTTAAGCTTCAAACAATACATAACAAAAATGCTAAAGGTACAGCTTTGTCGTATGCTCCTTACGTGACAGTGGAGAATGCTATTTTTGAAGTGATCCAAAAAGGAAGAACAGAGATTGCAGCTAAAATAAAAGGTTTAGATGTTCCAGAAGCTAGAAACAAAAACCCAGCTATGTCTGTTAATGGTAGTTATACAACAAAAAGAAATGTACTAGAAGAGATGAATGAAGATGTAGTGGAGATAGGTTTTAATCCTGTTGGTCAACATTTATTTATAGATTTAAAAACTGGACAAGCTGTTAAAGGTGCAGACATTGCTACTGTTATTGGAGATAGAGTCTACGCTAAAGGCGTAACATACTTTAAAAAGTCAGAGGCTCCTAGTCCTTTAGCTGCTTCAGATGGTACTGATATAGGTAGTACTGTTCGCTATAGAAGAAATGTAGGTGGTAGGGTTCTTAGCGCATTGAAGAGGAAGCAGAATGTATAAGTACTTTAAAGACTCAGAACTACTCTGCAAGCACTGTGAAGGTGAAGGTATTGACCCTGTATTTATGCAGAAAGTAGACAAGCTACGTGGTGACTTAGGTTTCTCCTTCCCAGTATCCTCTGCATACAGATGTAAAGACCATCCTATAGAGGCCCGTAAAGCCTCTCCCGGCGCACATGAATCAGGTAGGGCCTTGGATATAGGTGTGCGTGGTAAACAGGCTTACAAGCTAGTACAGGCTGCTATAGAGGCAGGTTTTACAGGCATTGGTATAGCTCAGAAGGGTGGTGCTAGATTTATACATATAGATGACCTACCAGACAGTGAAGGCAGACCAAGACCACACATATGGAGTTACTAGATGAGTATAGTTGCAAGCTTGGTAGGCCCTGTCACTGGACTATTAGATAAGTTTATAGAGGACAAAGATCAGAAGAGTGCATTAGCACATGAGATAGCTACCATGTCTGAAAAACATGCACAGGAGTTAGCTAAGGGACAACTAGAAGTAAACAAAGTAGAAGCAGCACACTCTAGTATCTTTGTTTCTGGGTGGCGACCCGCAATAGGGTGGGTGTGTGCGCTAGGTATGTTTGGTAACTTCATTACAATTCCATTCTCTAATTTTGTATTAGCTTTAGTGAAGGTTGAAGTTGTAATACCTCTTGTACCTTTAGAAACTATGATGCCTGTACTTATGGGTATGTTGGGTTTGGGAGCTATGAGGTCATTTGAAAAGACTCGCCCTAAATGATTGCTGAGATCAGTGCAATAGTTGCAGGAGTTAACCTAGCTACTAATGCAATCAAGCAAGTGGCTGGTACTGCAAATGATCTGAGTACCATAGGAACCTTTTTAGGTAAGCTTGGAGGGGCAGAGGTAGAGCTTGCTAAGGCTCAAAACGCAGGTGGATTAAGCGAAGCTGATGCTATTAAAGCTGCATTGGCTCGTAAGCAGATAGCAGATACAATGCAAGAAGTCAAGGATCTTTTTGTTATAAGTGGTAATGGTCATCTCTACCAAGAGTGTATGCAAGAGATGGCTAACGCACGTAAAGCAAAGCAAATAGAAATAGCAAGGCTTACAAAACAAAAAGTAAAACGTAACAAAGAACTAAGGCAAATAGCAATGGTGCTTGTATTATGTCTAGCATTAGTGCCAGCAGTAGTGGGTGGTATTGTTTACATGTTAATGAATAGGTGATATATGGCAGTTAAAAAGAAAGCTAAGTCTAAAGTAAATGAGGCAGGTAACTACACCAAGCCTACTATGCGTAAGAATATATTTAATAGAATAAAGGCTGGAAGTAAAGGCGGTAAGGCAGGGCAGTGGTCTGCGCGTAAAGCTCAAATGGTTGCTAAAGCTTATAAAGCAGCAGGTGGTGGGTATACATAATGGTACAAGAACATCAATCTAGGTTTCAAGAAAAAAGAATTAAAGACCAAGCAGATACAATTGAGAAACAACGCAAAGCTATTGAAGAACTAATAGAACATAACAAAAGGCGTGACAAGTAATGGCACTTAAAAAATCTCAAAAGTCTTTAAAGGCTTGGTCAAAACAAAAATGGCGCACTAAGTCTGGTAAAAAGTCTAGCGAAACAGGAGAGCGTTACTTGCCTGAGAAAGCTATTAAGTCTTTAACAGCTAAAGAGTATGCAGCTACTACTAAAAAGAAAAGAGAAGATACAAAGAAAGGAAAGCAGCACAGCAAACAACCTAAAAAGATTGCAAAGAAAACAAGGAGTGCTCGTACATGATGGATAGAGAAGAGTATAAGAAGGGCAGCAAGGTTAAAAAAAAAGATCCACGCCTAGAACGTGCAGGTGTGAGCGGGTTCAACAAGCCGAAGAGGACACCGAAGCACCCCAAGAAATCACATGTTGTTGTGGCGAAGGAAGGAGACAAGATCAAGACGATCCGATTCGGAGAGCAGGGGGCTGCGACTGCTGGCAAACCTAAAGCTGGAGAGAGTGATAGGATGAAAGCAAAGCGTAAAAGCTTTAAGGCCCGTCACGGTAAGAATATAAAGAAGGGAAAAATGAGTGCAGCTTACTGGGCTAACAGAGAAAAATGGTAGCCTTAGTAGCTCCAGCAGCTTCATCTTCTAGTGTGTTGTTAAACAGTTATGTTAATACACAGACTAAGCAGGAAGTTAATAACGATAACGGTAATAAGACAGCCACTATAGATACTACTATTTATAGGACTGTCTTTTACCAATATGCTAATGGTACTGTAAGTACTCACAATGTAAGCAATAGTTCAAGGACTATTAATTTATTAGTGTAGCTTTATTTTAAAGCTTCTAACTCCTGCTCTAGTTCTCTATGTAGATTTTTAAACTGGAAGTCTACTTTACTTAGTATCTTTGTAAGATAAGACAAGTCTTCAGAATTAAAAATCTTAGAAAGATCTTTAGCTTCTACCTTAGAATACTCTGTCATAAGTAAACCTTTAGAGTTTATAAAAACTTTAAAACTTATTATATTTCCTTCTTTATTCATGCGAATTTCACCTTACCAACATCACCACGCATACCAGCCTTCATGTATGTAGTAGCTCTGCCTTCAAAGAAGTTTTGATGCTCTACACCCAGCACATCATCTAACCAATCTAAAGGATTATCTTTGACATTGTAGTTAGGCTTTAGTCCTAGCTGTAGCAGTCTACGGTCTGCAATGTACCTGATGTACTGCATCATATCATGCTTAGTTAATCCTTCAATATCACCTTGTTCAAACACTAGATCTAGAAATCTATACTCTAGCTCTACCATCTCTCTACAGGCTTCATAGATCTCATACTTAAAAGAGTCATCCCAGATCTCTATGTTCTCTTTTATAAACTCCCTAAACAGCTTGGTCATAGCCTCTACGTGTAGTGATTCATCACGAATACTATAGGTAACTATCTGTCCCATGCCTTTCATCTTGCCAAACCTTGGAAAGTTTAGAAGGATAATGAAGCTAGAGAACAATTGTAAGCCTTCAGTAAACCCAGAGTACACAGCAAGTGCTTTAGCTATAGAGCGTTTATCGCCCTTAGAAACCTTTATAGAGTCAATGTACTCATGCTTGTCTGCCATAGCCTCGTATTCTGCAAACGCCTTATACTCTACCTCAGGCATTCCTACGGTGTCTAAGAGTAGGCTGTAGGCATGTTGATGTATAGACTCCATGTTATTGAAGGCACCCATCATCATTCTAGCTTCAGGCTTCTTAAAGATCTTCATGTAACGATCAACATAACCAGAGCTAACATCCACATCTGACTGTGTAAACAATCTAAAGATCTGTGTAAGTAAGTTCTTCTCTTGGTCACTCATGGTCTGCCAATCTTTTACATCATTATGTAGTGGTACATCTTCAGGGAACCAATGCATCTGATTCTGTTGTGAGTAATAGTCAAACATCCAAGGGTGATCAAATGGTTTGTAATAATCTCTTGTTGCCAATAGGCTCACGCTACATCTCCTTCTTTAATAAATATACCTTCACTGTTCATATGACCCTTACGATCCTTGATGTCATTATAGGCTACGTTCAAGCAGTCTTCTAATGTAGTGTCAAACATTATTGCTATCGTATTTAACACTACCAAGCAATCACCTATGTCATCAGTAACGTCACGTTGTTTAGCTATGTTGTCTCCTAGCTCACCTATCTCAGAAACAAGTTTAGCAAACTGTGCAAGTGGTGTGCTGTTGTTTACAATACCTCTGGACATGCTCCAAAGATTTACTGCATTAATTAAATCATCATTCATATTCTAACCCTTCTACGTTTGCATTTAATATTGCTATTTTAAATAACTCTATAATATATAAAAGCTCTTTGTTGTCTAGAGCACTAGATGCCCTAGCTGATAAGTTATCATCTTCATCCCAACCCAACACTAATAGATCTTGATACTGGTCTTTACAAAGATCTAGTATCTCATTAGCAGTAGCTTGAGGGGGATTAATCTGAATTACATTACCCATTAAAATGTGTCTCCAGCACTACTAGTTTGTCCTCATTCTCAGCTATCTGTTGTACAAGCTTATCCATAGTTTCTAAGAACGTGTGTTCTCCTACGGCTGATGGGTATTCTAAATAACTTGTAAGTTCTGAAGCTGCCCAAGTTATCTGTGCTTTGTAGTGGTCTTTTAAAGCTCTTAACTTATGATCTTCCATTGTAACCTTCCTCTAATAAATCTGTGTACTTCTTTACATACTCTCTGTATGACAAAGAAGCCAAGTTTCTTTTTTCCTGATTGTCCATGTAGCTAGACCACATCTGATAGCAGTAGGTTTCGTAGTCTACCTCTTTATCCTGCTGTCTATAGTACTCTATATACTCGTCCCAACCAACATGTTTATTTGTTTCTTGTATATAGAACTTAGCTCTATACATTGGATGATCATCCCTCACAGCTAAGGCACTCCCCGTCTTCAAGATTGATTCTTGGTATTTTAATGTTGACATTCTCTGTATTTCTAGCCGCTGTAGAGCGGAGGTAATACATAGATTTGAGTTTGTTAGCTCCTGCCCAATGTACGCTGTTAACATATTCCAAATACTCATCATGTATCTCCTGCTCTGCTGTTGCTGGCGGTGGATTAAAGAACAAGTTAACTGACTGTGCTTGGCATACATACTTCTGACGCTGGTAAGCATGTTCAATAACCCACATTTGATTAAGCTCTGGGGCTGTCTTAAAGACCTCCTTCTCCTCTTCGGTAAGAGCCTCAAGGTCTGCAACAGATCCTTCAGCCGCCGCAATATCCTTCCACGTTTGTTCCGTATTGATCTTCTTTTTCGCAAGTAACTTCTCCAAGTATTTGTTTTTAACTTTGAAGGAACCTGTTAACGTCTTGTGCGTAAATACGTTAGCCCTCGTAGGCTCAATAGAAGGACTTGTTCCACCACATATAATACTGCTACTAGCATTAGGGGCAATAGCAAGCAAGTGAGAATTCCTCCTAGCACTGCCAGCCATATCAGGTGCTGTACCACGATCTTCACCCAAGCTAATACTAGCTTCTTCAGCCCGTGACTTGATGTGCTTAAATGCTCTATTGTTGAAACTTGTGGCGTACATTCCTTCAAAAGGGATTCCATTACGTTGTAAGTAACTATGAAAGCCCATCGCTCCAAGGCCAAGCGCACGTTCTCTATATGCACTATAAGCGGCTTTCTTAAAACCTTCTTTACCTTCTTGTACAGTGAAGTCTTCATAAGTAGATCCATATGGTTTTCTATTGTCAGCGTACCTATTGATACGACCACAAGCATTTTCAATAAAATGTTCTATTATATTATCAAGCATTGTTATTAGATCTGCAATAAAGTATTCATCATCCTTCCACTCATCAAAGTATTCTAAGTTAACACTAGACAAACAACACACTGCTGTGCGCTCTTCACTTGTAGGTAGTGTAATCTCTGAACATAAGTTACTTTGACGTATTGTTAAACCTAAATCCTTTTGAAGCTGCGGTAAAGCTTCATTACACCTGTCCATGTTTACCATGTACGGTTCACCTGTCTCTGCCCTAGTGTGTAGTAGCTGCCACCACAAGTCTCTGGCTGATAAAGTTTTAACAGCGTGTCCTGATTTAGGATCTATTAACCTCCAACTTTCGTCATTCTTTACACGTTTTAAGAATGCGTCAGTAATGTTAACACCGTTGTGTAGATTAAGACATTTACGATTAAGATCTCCACCAGTTGTCTTTCGCATAGCGATAAATTCTTCAATCTCTGGATGGCTGATGTCCATGTACGCAGCATAACTTCCTCTCCTAGTAACACCCTGATTGAATGCTAACATCTGACTGTCCACAACGTGCATGAAAGGGATAGAGCCAGTAGACTGACTACCGTTAGCAGTAGACACGCCGTTACTTCTAACATCACCCCAATATCCACCCAAGCCTCCACCTCCACTCGCAAGCCATATGTTCTCATCGTAATGATCAGAAAGACCACGCCTTGAATCAGGAACATAATTAAGAAAACAGCTAATAGGTAAGCCACGTTTGGTTCCCCCGTTGCTAAGTATAGGAGTGCTAAACCCGAACCAGCCCTTGCTGCTGTAGTCGTAAAGTCGTTGTGCATGAGAGAACTCAGTATATCCTTGATACGTTGCACCATAGACTGCGGCTCTTGCAAATGCTTCTTGGGCATGAGTTTCATCCTCTGTTAAATACCTATCCTTTAAAGTCTCTAAAGAAAAGTTATTAAGATCTTTTTCTCTAGAGTAATCAATCTCTATCCCCAGATAGTCCTGCTTCCCAATCTTTGATGTCGTTAATGTCATCTCTTTCCCTTAGTTGTGATTGTCTGTACCCTTTAGTACGTGCTTTGTTTTGTTTCTTATCTTTTGCTTTGTTTCTTTTATGAAACATTTCAGACCTTTCAGTTTTCCTATCCCAACTGTCTGTCATTATCTTCACCTTTAAGTAATTCTAACAGTCTTTTCTCATACCACTCAGCCTTTTTTAAGTCTATAACAGCACTGCCTTTATTTCTACAACGCCAACGATATTTAAATGAGTTACCTCTGAGGTATCCTATGATCTCTTCTCTACTAAGCATGGACTCCATAGCATCAATACATTCTATGTCACCTTGATTCTTGTAGTGTGCGGGACTGTTGACCTCATCATCAGTAGTCTTGAACTTGTAGCTGTCTATCATTCTTTTCTCTGGATCTGCTGTAGGATATAGAGGGTGCTGGTCTGGGCCATTACGATCCCATCTGTTTAGACTGTCCCATTCTTCTGGTGTTGCGTCATCAATACTCATTACCATGCTCCACATCCTTCTGTATCACAAACAGGCCAATTAGGACATCCTAGATGCCTCACCTCTTCTAACTCTTCTTTAGACATAAAGTCTTCATCATCTTCAAACACTCCAAGCTTTAAAGATACTACTTCTTTTTCCCCTGAGTGTACATTTATTGTACCTGACTTTAAGTACAAGCACTCTACTAATATAGTATCTTCATTTTGAATAACTCTTACTACAGCCATTGGTGATTTTCCTTTAGCAAGCCTGAACAACCCGCCATAAGAGTTACTGTACTGCAAGTTACAAAGTTCTTTAAGTTTCATTGCATCTTAACCTTTAGTTTATCATTACGTTTTCTATACTCATCAGACTCTCTAGCTTTAGCATCAATCCAATGATCAGGGATTGTGTCTTCACTGTACCATCTGAAGTCGTGTGCTTCAGCCCATTCAGCATGAGATCTTTTAGTACCATCCTTACGCCTCTTAGATCCGGGCATAGGAGCAGCAGGGTTAGCGAAAAGAAAGACTAACTCAATGTCTTTTGGTAGTATCTTCTTAACCCAGATGTACTTGTTGTACTCTGCGAAGTCCCAGAATCTACCCTTAGACTCAAGTAATATCTTCTTACCATCTACTTCTCTAACAAAGTCAGGCTCATACTTATGCTCTATAACATAAGGAACTTTATCCACATGATGTTCCCAATCTTTTAGGATTGACTCATGTAGCACAGCCTCCCAGATAGAGTCATACTTACTGCCATCTTCTTTAAGATACTTCTTAGGTCGAGGCACTCTAGCTTTACGCCATCCATTTTTTATCTTAGTTGCGATGGGGTAGTGCTCTTTCTAGTTCCTTCAAGTTGATCTCCTCTACTACACTTCCAAGCTTAACAAGCTTCTTGATTGTTTTTCTTACCCACTTAGGACTATAGAAATTTAATCTGAGAGTTCTTCCAACATAGAAATAAGATGAAGTAGGAATGAAATCACGTATGTTACTTATATTAACCTTTGTTTGTTCTTCTTTAGACACAAGAGTTTTTAGCCACTCAAGTAAAACTACATCTGTTTGTCTGCTAATTCTTTTACAGATCTGTGGGTTCATAATATAAAAAGTTCCTGTACGTTGGGGGTGGATGTAACTCTAGTAAAGTATTTAACACCATTAGAATACTTGAATGCTCTTAATCCTCTACCATTATTAGCGTCTGTCCAGCACTCATTCTTAAAACCACAATAAGAACAGCCAGTAGCAAGGCGTAAGTTACCTTTCTTACCTTCAGGTACGGGAGTATAGCATTTTTCTGGAGGGGTATCTGATTCTAAAACATTTTTTAGAGTATCTATTCTAGTGTTGACATTGGGTTTTGTCAAGTCTCCCGGCCTAAATAAAGCAAGTTCTCCTGTTTCTTTATTGATGGCGAGGAATCCACCCTTGTCTGTACCTTCTGCTGCTTCATATCCTGCAAGCTGATACATGTAACCAAAGGGATCGTCACGATATAAGCTTCCTTCTTTGAACTTCTTAAAGCCAAAGTTAGATGCTGTCTTAACATCAACAACTTCCCCATTTATTTTACAGTCCATGTGTCCTTTGATGCCATCTACTTCTACTTCTTTCTGCTCATCAGTTACTTCATGTCCTGCTAGTTTAACTAAGAGTAGTAGTAGTTCTTCAAGCAAGTGTCCGTATAGAAACTTGATGTGAGTAGATGCTTTCAAAGGAGGTGCAGGTTTCTCACTCCTCTTGTCGTACCACAACTGCCTAGAGGGTTTGCCTATGTTGCTCATACGCAGTCCCTTAGACTGCTTGTGTGGCTCAGACCAATGTACAAGAGCAGCCTTCATGCGTTCCCCAAAGTCATCAAGCATGTCTTCAGGTATGTCTATCTGCTTTCCTTCTGATAGTACATCTATGATCTTGTAGATATCAGGTACTAGGTTGTCTAAGTTTTTACTCATTGTCTCTCTCTAGATAATCTATAGCTTTAATTAAGTTTTCTATCTTGTCTTCAAACCGTCCAATACCTACGTTGCAAGGGTTACATATCCAGCCTCTAAACTCTTTAGTAGTATGGTTATGATCTAGTACCCATATTGTTCTGTCAGGATAGCCACCATTTTCTCTTATTTGATCTTCTGTTTTTAAACAGCAAGGGCATGCATAGTTAGGTGATGCTGACTTAGGATTTTGAAATGCTAATTCTCTTATTAAAATTCTTGAATCATTAGCACACTTCCTACACTCTTTTCTTCTTGCTTTTTGACTAGCTTCTCTGAACGGGAAGCTGCCTAGTTTTTTAACTTCACCACAGTGTGTACATTTCCTGCTGTTAGAATCAGCTTGCTCAATCTTATGCTTGCCAAACATTTCAAATTGTTCAGTGAGTTTCTGCCCAGTTGTTTCCGACATTATACTCTCCGTCTAGTGGACATTTAAGATCGAAGTGTAAGCCAGCTTCTATGATAGCTGCAACACCTAGCCTACCTACCTCATCGGACACTGACTCATCAACCTCTATCTGCCATTCATCATGTACGTTTGCTACGAAGTCAGCATCTAGACCTTTTATCTTTTCATTTAAGATAACTAAAGCTTTCTTCATTACTATTGCACCAGCACTTTGAAGTAGTGTGTTCAGTGCGGCGTGTTGGCTACGAACAGTCAGCTTACGACCATCTATTCCTTTTATGTAGCCTTCTTCTGACGCTCTGTTAACTCTATCTTTAAGTGCAGCGAATGCTGGTAGATTATCGAAGAAAGATTTTCTAAGTCGAGAGCCAACTGATCTACCTCCACCAGCCACGCTTCCAAGCTTTTCATCTCCTGCTCCGTATAGGAGTGCATATATGAATGTCTTCGCCTGATTTCTTGATTCAAGTCCCGCAAGTTTTTGATTAGCGGTGTGTATGTCTCCGTTAATGATTTCATTTGTGTACTCCTCATCATCCATGTAGTGTGCAAGCATTCGTAATTCAAGACCACTAGCATCAATACCTACTAGCTTCTTTCCTTTAGGGACAACCCATAGTGCTCTACAGTCAGAGCCAAAGGGTGAATTAGAAGATGGTACTTGAGCCATGTTAGGTTGTCTGTGTGTCATCCTACCAGTGATAGCACCATTAGGAATAACAAAGCCATGCACCCTACCATCCTCCTCAGTAGCCTCACCCCAAGAAGTAATCTGAGATACTCTCTTCTGGTACATTAAGTAAGAATTAATTAGGTCAGCTTCAGGTATACCCTGCACCTCCGCTAATGTCTTTTCATTTACTATAGGTCTACCATGTACCGTGAACTCAGTAGGCTTCCATCCAAAGTCTTGTAAGTACTCACCAACCTGCTGCCTTGATGCTAAGTTGAAGTCCTTAGATCTGCTGCGTATTACAGGAGCACATACACTCAACTCACCTGCTGCCTTCTCAATCTTGAGGGTCATTAAGTCATACTCTGGCTTAGTCATCCTCACACCAGTACCACTACCAAGAGCGCAGGAGTCTGCCATCTTACTTAGCTTGCCTGTTGCTGTGTGTCGTGGGTACAACTTTATCTTAGTTACTTTTGGTTTAAAGACACGTTTAACTTTTGCCTCTGTCTTAGCGACAACCGTGCGTAGGTCAGCGAGGAGTAGATCAGCCTCCATTGTAGCGTACATAAATCCATGTTTCTCTTGCTCCTTTAGTATCAAAGCTACCGCATGTTCAATCTCTAATGACTCTTTACTAAAGCCACGAGACTCTTCACGTAATGCATGGTACACCTTTAGGTTAAGCTCTACATCTTGTATACAATAGTCTAGCATCTCAGGTGAGAAGCCACCTGTAAAGTCCTTGAAGTCTATCTTACTAGAGCCTAGCTTGTAGCCCCAAGACTTTAGGCCGTGACCAGCTTCACGTACAGGATCAAACAGTCGAGAGAGTACTAGTGTATCTACTATCTTCTGTCCTTCTCCCAACGTCTTGAACCTTGTCAAGTCTTTTATTACAGGGATGTCAAAGCCTATGATGTTGTGACCAATAAGCTCGTCAGCATCTGAAAGTAATTCACATCCTTCATCTATCTGACTAGGCCCGTAGGTATAGATTTGTTCACTGTCTATGTCCTTAGCAACGATGCACCATATCTTGGTTGCAGCAAGGTCATCAGTTTCTATATCGAATACTAATCTCATTACTTAAACCCCAAAGAAATTTCATTGTTGTCTGCTGCTGAGTTAGTAAGATCATCGGTAGCTACTTCAGATAACCGACCTGTCTCATCATCAAACAAAAGAGATGTAGCAAGACCAACATCACCAGTGTACCTACTCTTCAGTATGCGAACCTTAGTTGTTGCGGCTTCAAGTGGATCATCTGCTTGCTGATTTCTTTCAAGTGATATAACACAGTCAGATAACTGAGCAATAGATTGACTCCCTCTTAGGTGTGACAAGCTTGTCTCTATACCGTTCTCATGCCCTTTGTTACCGTCTACCCTACGAAGGTGAGACACAAGTATTATACCTGCTCCCGTCTCTTCTACGAGAGTCCTAAGGCGGTGCATGATGGCATCAATAGCGCGTCGCTCATCTCCATCCGCCGTAGTAGACACTAACATGTGAAGGTGATCAATGACTATCCACTTGCAGTTGCAACCTACAATCATGAACCGTAGCTTACTAAAGATAGCGTCAATCTCATTCGCACCAAAGTGAGCATGTATCCATACACGATTGTTGTTCTCACCATCGTACATAACATCAAAGAGTTTATCTAACTCCTCTTCTGTGTACTGATCTCTGATCCTTTCAATGTGTAGTTTAGCATTAGCCTCAATAGATAGTATACCATCTACAGTTCTGTTGAAGGTTTCTTCTAGTGAGATTATACCTACGTTATCATTTGTTGTTTTAACTAACCAGTGCTCCAGCTCTCTTGTAACACTAGTCTTACCTAGTCCTGTGCCACCAGTTAAAGTAATCAACTCGCCGGGACGTAAGCCTTCCAGCTTCACGTTCAATCCTTCCCAAGGATAAGGATAAGACTTAACCTTCTCTCTGTTCTTATACTTGTCACGGTTTTCAGTAACACTAAGAACACCAGATGGTGTATAAGTTTTAGCTGCCCAGAAAGCTTGCACATAGTTTCTATGCTCTTGCTTGATGAGCATTTCGTTGGCATCTTTATAGCCTTCAGGCAGTGTCATTACCTTAGCCTTGCTTGGCTTGAGTAGACTAGCTACACGCCTTGCTGACTCTCTCCCTGCCTTGTCTTCATCAAAGTTAATGATGACTGTATCAAAGCTTTCAAGGTACTCAAGTGAGGCTTTCACATCACGCTCTGCACCATTAGCTCCTGATCTTATACTAACTACAGGCCACTTAGAACCTAGCAGTTCGTATGCAGCCATAGCATCACACTCTCCCTCTACTAAGGTGATGTACTTCCCACCCTCCTGAAAGAGGTGTTCGCCAAATAGACCTGACTCCTTTATTGCTCCTCTAGTAAAGAAGTTTTCCTTGCCAGTAGCTCCAAGTATTCTTTCCTTATAAGCTACAATTTCTTTATCTTTTAGATACGGGTAGAGGTGCTTCTGAATAGAGCCATCAGGCCCAGTGATGCAACGTACACCATACTTCTTGGCTGTCGCCTCTGATATACCTCTGTCTCGTAACGCCATGAACTCACCCTCTTCTGCAAAGGTGATTGGTTCGCTTGTAATTAAGTTGATATTACTATCTCCTGTTGGTGTGTGACCCGTCAATGCTTCGTATTTTCTACTGCTAAACCTGTCGTTGCAGGAGAAGCAGAACGCACTACCGTCATCGTTGACTGATAGTGCATCCCGACTCCCACATTCTGGACACGGCTGATGGAGCTTCACAAAACTCAATTAACTTACTCCTCTGGTGTGTTTTCTACTTCTTCATTAATCATATCATCAGTTAGCTGACCACTAATCACAGCATTGAAGCCACGTACTGCCATCTCTAACTGCATAGTCTTCTTACGGGCAGCGTCTAACTCTGTGTTAGTTTCTACTATTAGTTTGAAAGCTACCTGTCCTTCATCAGTAAACTTATTTACTAAGTAAACCTTGTCATCTGCTGTGTATGTCCAGCCATTCCCTTCTTCGCTCATACTATCTCCTTTAAAATGCTAGTGATTCTACGCTAGTAGGTGTTGCTGCTTCGCCTCTCTCAATTAGATTGAGGATTTGTACAGCCTGTAACTGAGGGCGTATGATCTTGGTCATTTGACCATACTCTTTTCTTGCCCACTGTACTGCAATGGTGGAGCCATTACCTATGGATGCATCAGACGGCTGCTTATCCTTGTCTACCACGATAGGTGGAGCAATAGTAGATCCGTCATTGTTATGCGCCCATGTTGCGAACTTAATCACAGGGTCAGGTGTAAAGTTTTTCTTACCTGCTTCATACAAGAAAGCCTCTGAGAATCCTGCCTCCTTAAACATCTCAAACACATCATCAGATACGGCAAGTTGCAACTCATACCAAGACTTGACTTTGTTGTAGTCAAGGTTGGGTACTACTAGGTGTGGGAAGTAGACCTGCCCTTCTATAATGTTAGGTGGGTTCATACTTTATCTCCGTTGTTGTTTAAAGTTTGCTCATAGTACTCCTTTAGGAAAGGAATGTACACATCTTTTTGTATGTCAATATCAATTCCTTCTGAGAATTCTACGGCGTGTTCATCTACGCCATAGTGATCCAAGAATAGTCCTGTCATTGCACACTTGTTTTTATATAAGATACTCATGTATGAAGATGCATTGAACTTCGAGTATTGATCTTCGCTGAATTGAAACTTAGTCATTCGATACTCCCTTCGACTAGACCATCTAAGAAATCACTAAACAAATTAGATAGATCACTATCATCTATCCGTCTGCTTCCTGCTTCACCGCATCTATCGTGGACAAATGAAATGAATTTATTTTTAGTTGATCCTAGTGGCACAACAGCACTGATGCGTAATGCCCATAGCTGCGCCCACCAATCATCAATCTCTGCATCAAACTCACCTCTCCACTCATCTGGATCTATGGCACTCATCTTAAACTCCCGTAGTGTTCGTTGTTTAATTCTTCTTTACATACTTCCAAGTATATCTCAAGGAATGATAGCACGTACTGCCCATGCTTGAGAAGTAATTGAAGTGCCTCTTCTTGTACACTCTCACCAGCAGGTTCATCCATTAGGTAGACCTGTGAATATTTTAGTACATGATTAGACACATCAATTAGATTCTGCATGATTAAGCTACCGCTAGTAGTGCGCCAGCAGCTAGACGTAGTGAGTCTTCACGCTTGGCTTTGATTGCTAGGATGCTACCTTCCGCTGTCTTCTTAGCAGCAGGTGCATGTGTGCTCCAGTGTGTCATTGCATTGTAAGCAGCCCAGTGCGTCGATCCTAGAGTCTTTTGATCGTCAGTGGTGTATTGGTTCCACATGTACTGCAACGCCCTGTTACGGTACACCTCAGGCTCTAACATGAGTTCAAACACTGACATGCTAGGCTTGGCTAATGCAAACTTACATTTAGCAGCCATTGCAAATACATTGAAGGCTTCACGATTAGTGATACTATTCTTAGTCCACTCCTTCCAACGCTCTGCCTCATGCTGATAGCTGTTCAATGCAGCAGCCAACTTACGCTGTGCATGTTCAGTTGACATGGTAAGAGTATGCTTCGACTTGTACATACTGAAGTTATCTACAAAGACTTGACCATTGGTACATACCATACGCACAGCACCTATCTGTAATACAACACTCCACGTACCATTGAATGAGGTACGCCCATTGATTTGGAATACACTCTCATCACCCTTGGCAGTCTCTATGGTATACTCAGGTAAAGTCAGTGTCATAGTACCCATTGCACCATCAGGTGACATCATTGAGTTAACCTTTGCACCAGCACAGTTGATACCTGAAGCCTTACATATATTAACCATAGCCTTGTAGATGTCCTCGTACTGAGCACCTTCAAACTTGTAGCTTGGTTTAACAACATACATAGGTAACTCATCTTCACCCTTTACATGTAACCCTCTACGTGTAGTGTCAAGTAGAGTCATACCTTCTTGACTTGTGTAGTACATAGGTCTGGACTCAACAACAGTGTTAACAATCTCAGGTGGATCAAGTAGATCTAAAGGATGTGAGTTAACTAAGGTACTAAGGGGTACAACATTTGTTTTATTGTCGTTTAGATATATAATGTTAGATGTAGTCATCTTGTTTTCTCTTTGGTTTTAAATTATTTATTTTACTGCTGTCTCTTTATTTAGAATAGAGGGTAGCATTTTTATTTAAGGGTGTCAAAATTATTCACTAGGTTAATCCTGCCAGAGTGGTGAATTACTAATGGTACGTTGCACCTTAGAGTAGGAGGCATCCAATGTGTCTGCTATAGACTGTATTGTATACCCTTCCCTCCTCATTTTAATTATCTCAATATTCTCAGGTGTTATATGTCCTACCAATGGATGGTTCCTGTAAGGGATAACCTTGTCTAGATTACCCTGACACTGGATGGCTTGGTAGAATAGGCTAGTCATTGCGTCTCACCTCAGTCAGTCCGTGCCATTCATTGATGCTAAACAAATCACCACGCTTGTGATGAGGGAGATACCATGATCTCTTACCTACATGAACTGCAAGGTAGGAGCGACCATACTTGATACCATAACGCTTCTTAAACTTTCTTAGACGATAGATCATTAGTGAAACTCCAATGTTACAAAAGACTCATCCTTAAATGCACCATCAAAGTGATGAAGAACAGAGACACTATATAAGCTACCAGATAGCCCGTCATCTCCTTCAAGCCCCCATTTAACAGACCCAGCAACATCTAGGTCACGGTACTCTTTAGGCATTTTCTTTAAGATAAAGTCAGCCAATTCTAAATAAGTCATTCTACTTCCTCAGTGTTTTCTATTTGCCAAGCCTCTAACTCATTTAACTTAGCTGTGTTAATTGCCTTATCTACTATAAGGGTTGCATCCTCATGGCTGGAGGCATTCACAAAGAACCTCACCTCCACCATATACCCCTGCTCCTTAGCGTCACCCCAATGCTCATCAATAAGACTAGCATCACTTAGCTCACGCGCTCTATCTATATCAGTCATTCTATTTTCCTTGGTTAAACTTCTTCATCTTACGTGAAATCTCTTCCATAAACTTAAAGCTGAGATCACAATACTGACAATCAACTAACTCTACACTGACCCCATCACTCTCGAACACCTCAGAAAAAGAAGTGAACTTCATAACACCATCATCACCATCGGGAGTAGGTCCGTTGGATATCATGTATTCAATTTCATCTTGAGCCTTTCTCAAATGTTCTGAAAATGGTCTTGCTACTTTTTCCTCAATTTGTTCAGGTGATTTAAACGAATGAACATAAGGATTAGAATGAACTTGTCCCATTGAAATTGATGTTTCACTTAATAATTCTTTTAATTTAATCATCACTACTTCCCACTATGTTTGATTTCGGTTTCTAAAAATCCCTTTAATACTGTTCTTTT
>ENA-ORXF01001163-ORXF01001163.1-marine-metagenome-genome-assembly--contig:-NODE-1163-length-17360-cov-5.376381_pt1 | contig 17360 bp, 16 predicted proteins | sample MGYA00237864_ERZ511476 | MGnify/ENA primary metagenome ERZ511476 (study PRJEB26306, sample SAMN06343908) | marine metagenome | isolation source: coastal waters | place: Atlantic Ocean: West Antarctic... | reverse complement strand
TTTTCACATCCTAAAAACAACAAGACAAAAACAAGAATTGAAAAATAGTTCATAAATTAAAAGGTTTAAAAACAACAAATGCCATTGCGAAGACGTATCATATGGTGAATTTTTATAATGTTAATTTTGGTACTTCCCAAGTAATAGAATCGCCTAAAACTTTGTGCTTTTCACTTATTATTTTGGCTTCATTGGGCACAAATTTAATCAATACATAGTCTGTGGTAATATTTTGATAAAAGTTTTTCCATTCTTTTTTCCAATACTGCTCTTTTTTGTCTTTTGCATTTACAATCGTTGCAACTCCTTGTAATGTAATATAGCCGCCACTTTTTTTATCAAAATAATAAAGTGATACCAGCTTGTTTTTTTTAATTTGGGAAACTTTTAGACTTTTCGGATTTGTTCCCATCCAAACTGTAAAATTATCTTCGGGTAAGAAAGGATCCATAGCGCGCACATGCGCAACTCCTGTGCTATCCAATGTTATTAATGCTGCATTTTCCGCAGCTACCATAAGTTCCTTTGCAATTTCTTTTAAACTCATTTTAGGGGTGTTAGATGTATTCATACAACTCGTAAAATTAAATACTAAACATAAAAAAATAATAAATTTTATGAATTGGGTTCCTTTAGAAAATTTTAAAAACAGGCAATCAAAGAGGTGTTTTTTCATAATGTGATGCGTTTTTATAAAGGAAATCTAATTGTGCTCTTGGGTTTTTAGCAAAATATTTCTCTTTATTAAGTTTGTTTTCAAGTTGTTTTTTAATTCTGGTATGGGTGCCACATCTGCAAATATTACCACTCATAGCGGCATCAATATCCTTATCTGTTGGTTTTTCTATTGCATCGAGTAGGGATGTGGCAGTAATTAATTGTCCGGATTGACAGTATCCACATTGTGGCACATTTCCGTCAGACCAAGTTTGTTTTAAGATTTCTAAATTTTTTGAAGTTCCTTCTATGGTGAAAATTTCTTTTTCAATTTCATCGGCAACAGGAATGCTGCAAGACTTTGTAAATGCGCCATTTATTAATGCAGAATACGCGTCAGATTGGCTAACTTCAAATCCAAATTTGGTACCTGTTAAGCCCACAATGTATCTAATAATCCATAGTAAAGATATCTCTTTTTGTACTTGAATTGCGTGTGATTTTCTGTTAATCGATAAATTTGTTTTCACTCGTAGAAGTTTTAAAACTACAAGTTACAAATAAATAGAAACCTTTATGAATAGTTCTTAATACAATTTTCTTATGCTTCGAAAATCAATCAAACTGATAGTGAGATTTACCACTCTTGGTATGGGGAGTTTTACATCAAGTGATCTCGCTTTTGGGCTAGATTATGTAGAGATGTTGCAGGTCTCTTTTTAAAAATATCAATTGGCTAATATTCGGGATAATAAGTCGATTAGAGTTAGGAATAGATTTTAGAAGTTAATGTCTTCTTCGATGCAATCATTTAGACATATTTTGTGTCAAGATGTCACCTATTTATTTCATAAAAATAATAAAACTGACATTTTTATTAAAATAAGTAGATGGCACACAGTTTGCCTATTGGCTATTGTAAAATTGAATTAAATTATATTAAAATAAATATCATGAGTAAAATAATCGGAATTGATTTAGGAACAACAAATTCTTGTGTTTCTGTAATGGAAGGTAATGAACCAGTTGTAATTCCTAATTCAGAAGGAAAAAGAACAACACCATCTATTGTTGCCTTTATTGAAGGAGGAGAGCGTAAAGTTGGAGACCCAGCTAAAAGACAAGCGGTAACAAACCCAACAAAAACGGTGTATTCTATCAAACGTTTTATGGGAAATAAATTTTCTGATTCTTCTAAAGAAGCAGGAAGAGTTCCTTATAAAGTAGTAAAAGGAGACAATGATACACCAAGAGTAGATATTGATGGTCGTTTATACACGCCTCAAGAAGTTTCTGCAATGGTGTTACAGAAAATGAAAAAAACTGCTGAAGACTATTTAGGAACTGATGTAACTGAAGCAGTAATTACTGTACCGGCATATTTTAATGATGCACAGCGTCAAGCTACAAAAGAAGCTGGAGAAATAGCAGGTTTACAAGTAAAAAGAATTATAAATGAGCCAACTGCTGCGGCATTAGCTTACGGATTGGATAAAACGAATGACGATAAGAAAATTGTTGTTTTTGATTTTGGTGGTGGAACACATGATGTTTCTATCTTAGAATTAGGAGATGGTGTTTTTGAAGTATTATCTACAGATGGAGATACGCATTTAGGTGGTGATGATATTGATGAAAAAATAATCAACTGGTTAGCAGAAGAGTTTAACGCCGAGGAAGGAATGGACTTACGTAAAGATCCAATGTCTTTACAACGTTTAAAAGAAGCTGCTGAAAAAGCGAAGATTGAATTATCTAGTACTACATCAACAGAAATTAACTTACCATATATTACGGCTACCGCTAGCGGACCAAAACACTTGGTAAGAACAATGACAAGATCTAAATTTGAAGCTTTAATTGACGATTTAGTAAAAAGAACAATTGCGCCTTGTCGCAAAGCTTTAAAAAATGCTGATTTAACAATTGCTGATATTGATGAAGTTGTTTTAGTTGGTGGTTCTACAAGAATACCTTCTGTACAAGAAGCTGTTGAGAAGTTTTTCAAGAAATCTCCAAGTAAAGGTGTAAACCCTGATGAGGTTGTTGCTTTAGGAGCTGCTATACAAGGTGGAGTTTTATCTGGAGATGTTAAAGATGTATTGTTATTAGACGTTACACCTTTATCTTTAGGTATTGAAACAATGGGAAATGTTTTCACAAAGTTAATTGATGCAAACACAACAATTCCTACAAAGAAATCTCAGGTATTTTCTACAGCAGTAGACAATCAGCCATCAGTAGAAATTCACGTTTTACAAGGTGAAAGAGCAATGGCTGCAGATAACAATACGATTGGACGTTTCCATTTAGATGGTTTACCTCCTGCACAAAGAGGAATTCCTCAAGTTGAAGTAACTTTTGATATTGATGCAAATGGTATTATTAAAGTATCTGCTTTAGACAAAGGAACTAACAAATCTCATGAAATTAGAATTGAAGCTTCTTCTGGTTTATCTGAAGAAGACATCGCTAAAATGAGACAAGAAGCAGAAGAAAATGCGGATGCTGATAAAGCTGCAAAAGACACTGCAGAAAAAATCAACGAAGCAGATTCTATGATTTTTCAAACAGAAAAGCAATTGACAGAATTTGGTGATAAATTATCAGATGCTAAAAAAGGACCAGTTGAAACTGCTTTAGTTGAATTAAAAGCTGCACATGCATTAAGAGATAACGGATTAATTGATACTGCTATGGCAACTATTAATGAAGCTTGGAAAGCTGCATCTGAAGAAATGTATGCTGCTGAACAAGGTGGAGAAGCTGCACAACAAGAAGAGCCAGAAGCTAGTGATGCTCAAGGTGACAATGTTGAAGATGTAGATTTTGAAGAGGTAAAGTAAGCCCTAAATCAATCTCGCTAAAAAGCGTGATTGTATGAATCGCTTATCCCTACTTTAGAAGGGATCTCAAAATAAAGATACTCTGAATAAAATTTAGAGTTTAGATACTTAAAACGCAATCATTTATTTGATTGCGTTTTTTTTTATTTTTAGAATACAGTATCTTTGAACACAGTCAATTCCTTAAAAAATGAAAAAAACCGTTTTATTTTTAACCTTACTTCTATGTACGGTTTCTTGCCAAGAAAAAAACGAAACAACCTCCTTTAAAATAGGAATTATTTCAGACTGTCAATACTGTGATTGCGACGTTAAATGGGACCGATATTACAAAAAAGCGCCACAAAGGTTAGAAGAAGCGATTGCTATTTTAAATAAAGATTCTCTAAACTATACCATTCATTTAGGTGATTTTATTGATAAGGATTTTGAAAGCTTAGCGCGTGTTTTACCACTTTGGAAAAGGTTAAAATCCCCTTCATATCACGTATTGGGGAATCATGATTTTGAAGTAAAAGATTCTTTAAAAGAAAAAGTAATTGAACAATTAAATCTTAAAAACAGGTATTATAGTTTCGTGGAAGAAGATTGGCGTTTTATTGTTTTAGACGGCAATGATCTTAGTTTTCATGGCGCGCTAACTACCGCTAAAAAAGAACAAACAGATTCGCTATTTAACTTATTAAAAAACAAAGAATTACCCTACTTAAAAAAATGGAATGGCGCATTAAGTTCAGAACAATTGACCTGGGTTAAAAAAGAATTAGATTCCGCCGTAAAAAAGAATCAAAAAGTTGGTTTTTATTGCCACTTTCCAATTTTCCCAATTGACCAGCACAATATTTGGAACAGAGAACAGTTCTTATCAATTATAAAGCCTTACGCAAACGTAAAAATATATTTTAATGGTCACAATCATGCAGGAGCTTACCAAATGGAAAATAATGTGCATTATTTGACCTTTAAAGGAATGGTGGATACAGAGAGCACCTCTGCATTTGCAAAAGTAAAGTTTGCCAAAGACACCATTACCGTTGAGGGTTATTATAGAGAACCTTCAAGAAAATTAGTGCTTAAATAATAATTTTGAAAACCTACAACTCATCTAATTTTTTTAAACATACTTTTTGTGAATTTCAGCAAGTTGACAACTTTGAAATACCTGAAGACAGGAATTATAAAAGTAAATCTGAAAGCAGCTACTTTTATACAGATGAAGGTGTTTACAGAAAATCGAACCATTGGGGTCGCGTAGCAAATTGCAGGTGGAAATTAAGAGCAACCGCACATTATAAAAATCAGCAAATAGTTGTTGGTTTTGCAGAATGGAAAAACTTCTACCCTATAAATTCAACAGATAAAATATTTTTTATTGACGTTAATTTTGAAGAAAAAACAGCTAAAATTAAACCTAAAAATAAAAATGAGAAATACACTTTAGTTTCCTTTGCACAGGCACAGCTTAAAATAAAACAAATAACTAATTTATTTAAAGATGACAAATGGGCAAAACATTTTGACTTCGAAATTGAAAACTTACGTTTTAAAATTATTACTGAATTTATAAACTAAGAAAAAGAATTACAAGAAATAAAACAAAAATTTAAAAACATTACTAGAGAATAAAGCCCACTACCAAAAAAAAAAAAAAAGCTTCGAACAATTGAATTATGAAAAAAATATTTTTAATAGCAACCTTTATTTTTTGCGGAATATCTGCCACAAAAGCACAAGAAGAAACCTACAGTTTAAAGGTGTATGTTTCTAAATTAAAATCTAACGATGGCAACTTACTGGTTGGTCTTTACAATAAAGAAGCCTCCTTTTTAAAGAAACCATTTAAAAGTGCTGTTGTAAAAGTTGAGAACAAGAAATCTGTTGTTGTTTTCAAAAACGTACCAAAAGGAACCTATGCCGTTTCCTTTGTTCATGACGCCAATGACAACAATAAAATGGATACTAATTTCTTCGGAATCCCGAAAGAAGATTATGGCTGTTCTAATAACGCAAAAGGATTTGTGGGTCCTCCAAAATATAAGGATGCCAAATTTCCTTTAGAAGAAAATAAAACAATTGAAATAAAGATGTAATAGCATACCGCTACCAGTAACCGTTTTCAGACATCACTTACTAAAATCTGCTACTGCGAACTGCTACTGAAAACTAAACACTGAAAAACAAAAAAAGCTAACCAAGTATTTTAGAAATCAACCCTTGTTTCGCTTTCTCGTCATCTCCAAACAACCATTGTAAGGTATTATCTTCCCAAATTTGATCGTATTGCGTTTGATTGATAATGCTTCTGTCTTTCGCTAAATCTAAAATTTTACCAGGATATGAAGATTGCACTTCACTTTCCATTTCACCCAAAGGATACGGGTCATCTAAGCCCATTAAAACCTGATTAGAGCCTTGTCTTTCTATCATTAACTTTAAAGAATCTGTGTCATGCACCAACGTGTCAAAAAAGATATTTGGATGCCCAACCGCTTTTCTAGGATGCGTTTTCCCTTCAAATAAATCTGGCCTTCCGTCAAAACCCTGAATTCTTCTTCCGAGGTTCATTTGTGCCAATTGACCTCCATGAGCAAAACAAGTTCTAATATTCGGAAAACGTTCTTGCATACCGTTTAAGGTATAGAAATGATAAGCATCTCCACATTGTGCCAACATCCAAATTAAATGAAAACGCCAATTGGTATTTTCTAGTTTTATCATCTTATCCCCATCATAAGGATGAATTTCAATGGCCAACTTATACTTGTCTGCCAACTCAAAAATTCGATCATTTTCTTCGTCAAAAACGCAACGCCACTGCCCAATAGAGTCCATAAAATGTGTTGGAAGGCACAGCACTTTTAATCCTAACTCTTCTACACAACGCTTCATTTCATCCAATGCCCCATAAATAAAACCAGGATGCACTACAAAACCACAGGTAAATTTATCCGGGTGTTCTCTTTGTACTTTTGCATTAAAATCATTCTGAAATCGCAATGCTTTTTTCATTTCTTCTAAACGCAACCCATTCCCATATAATTGAGAAAGGTTTAAAACCACGGCATGGTCTATTTTATTTTTTTCCATCCAAACTAATTTTTCATCTAAGAAAAAACTAGAATCTGTTACCGGACGTTTCCATCCTTTTTGCAACATGTGTTTGCGCTCATCATCTACCCAAAAAATTTCTTTGTCCTTCATAAATGAAGGAATTTCTTCTGGATAAGGCAGTAAATGTGAATGTCCGTTTATACGTAGTTTTCGTTTCATTATTTATTAAAAATTGAAAAAATTAAAAGATTAAACAAGTATTTCAACTGAAAACTGTTACTGTTTACGCTCAATTTTATTAGGTTTCTCCATTACAGTTCCACAAGCATTACAAGTGCATTTCTTCTTATTAGAATAATACCTATCAAAAATTACAGGCATGTCTTTTTCAATATTATCCAATGCAAATTTTTCTCTATACAGTTGGTTTCCGCAGTCTTCACAATACCATTCCAAGGCATCTAACATACCTTCAGAACGCGGATACTCTATAACCAAACCAACAGTATTTTCTTTTCTTTGTGGCGAATGTGGCACTTTTGCTGGCAATAAATAAATATCTCCTTCATTAATTTCAACATCTATCATGGTGCCTTTGTCATCAATAATCTTCAAAACCATAGCACCTTCTACCTGATAAAAAAACTCTGGAGTTTCATTATAATGGTAATCTTTTCTATTATTTGGCCCACCAACAACCATCACAATATAATCACCATTGTCCCAAACTTGTTTGTTGCCAACGGGTGGTTTTAATAAATGACGGTGTTCATCAATCCACTTTTTAAAATTCAAAGGTTGTACTAGATTGCTCATATTATTTAGATTTTATTTAGACTCTTAGAAACAAGATTCAAGACTTTCTAAAGTTAGTCAAAAATGTCTTATTTCTAAAAGTTTTAATTCTTACACTTACTTGGGCGTTTCCTAAAGGTCGGGCTTTTCGCACTCGCTTTTTATTCGTTCCTCATAAAAGAGCTCAAACAAATGCTTCAATCCCTAACGCAAAACTCGTTCAATTTATAAACTTTTCGTTCTTCCACCATCCACAGGAACATTAATTCCATTGATAAAACTTGCCCGTTCACTTGTTAAAAAAACAATTGCTGCAGCTACCTCTTCTGGTTCTGCAAAACGTTTTGCGGGTGATGAATTTTTCATTGCTTGCGCAACAGCCTCAAAAGACTTTCCTGTCTTTGCAGCTTTATTATTTATAATCTCTTTTAAACGCCCTGTTCCTGTTGCTCCTGGCAACACGTTATTTACTGTAATTCCGAATTCTCCCAACTCATTTGCCAGCGTTTTAGACCAGTTTGCCACTGCTCCTCTAATGGTATTAGAAACACCTAAACCATCTAAAGGTTGCTTTACAGAAGTAGAGATTACATTTACAATTCTACCATAACATTCCGTTTTCATAAACGGCACCAAGCTTTGCACCAATACATGATTGCATTTTAGATGCTGTGTAAAAGCACTTTCAAATTCTTCTATTCTCGCATTAAATATCGGACCACCAGCTGGGCCACCCGTATTATTTACTAAAATATGAAATTGCAAATCTGAGCTTTCTAAGACCTCTTTTAACTCATTTGGTTTTGAAAAATCTGCCACTAAATAACCATGACATTGCTGATTGTTTGGCAACTCTGCCAAAACAGCTTTTAACTTCTCTTCATTTCTAGCAATTAAAGTAACATTTGCGCCTTCTTCTGCCAATAGTATTGCAGTTGCTTTTCCTATACCTTGTGTGCTTCCGCAAACTAAGGCATTTTTGTTTTTTAAGTTTAAGTTCATATTCCTATCATTCCTGCGAAGGCAGGAATCTGTTTTTATTTTGTTGCCTGTGTAACGGATTCCTGCCTGCGCAAAAATGACAACTAGTTATTTGTTATCTAAAATCATTTCTTTAATCTTCACTGTTTTCTCAAAGTAATCTAATTTATGCGCTTCAACCCACCATTTTGCGACTTCCATGAATAAAGTTGAGTTGTTATTTTTATTCTTAAAAAATGCATGAAAAAAAACCAACATTAGCTCTCTTATTACTAGACTCAAAAACCGACACTTAAATAGTTTTATTGCTTATTTATTTTTTAATCTTTTAATACTGTATACAAATATTTTTTGCTTCTGTAAAAAAGCGCAATGCCTCAAAACCACCCTCTCTGCCAACACCAGAATCTTTTTGTCCACCAAAAGGAGTTCTTAAATCTCGTAACATCCACGTATTTACCCAAACAATACCTGTTTGTAATTGTTTAGAAAGTTGCATTGTTCTATTTAAGTTGTTTGTCCATAAGGTAGCTGACAATCCGTACTTTACATCATTTGCTAACTGCAACGCTTCTTCGTCTGTTTTAAAAGACATGATGGTCACCACTGGTCCAAAAATTTCTTCTTGATTCAACCTGCATTTGTTATCAGAAACCTCAATGATTGTGGGTTGAAGGTAATAGCCATCTTCGCTTCCTTTAACTACTACTTTATTTCCACCAAAAAGAAGTTTTCCTCCTTCTTGTGCTGCAATATCAATATAACTTTTTACTTTTTCTAAATGTTCTTTTGATACTAAAGCACCAATATTGGTGCTTTCTTCAGACGGATTTCCTACTTTTAACTGCGCTACTTTTTTAATAAAATCTTTCTTAAACTGAGCGTAGATTTTTTCTTCCACTAAAATTCTACTTCCGCACAAACAAATCTGGCCTTGGTTGGCAAAGGAAGAATGCACTGTAGTTGCCAGCATTTTATCGTAATCGCAGTCTGCAAAAATAATATTCGGATTCTTTCCTCCTAATTCTAGAGACAATTTCTTAAACATTGGCGCAGCAACTCGCGCAATATGTGCACCTGTTTTTGTACCACCTGTAAAAGAAATTGCTTTGATTTTTGGGTGTACCACGATTGCTTGTCCGGTTGTAGTTCCCAATCCGTGTACAATATTCAATACCCCTTTTGGTAAGCCAGCTTCTGTACAAATTTCGCCTAATAAAAAAGCAGTCATTGGTGTAATTTCACTTGGTTTTGCAACTACACAGTTTCCTGCTGCAATTGCTGGCGCAATTTTCCAAGTAAATAAATACAAGGGCAAGTTCCAAGGAGAAATGCAACCTACAACACCGATAGGCTGACGCAATGTAAAATTAACAGCATTTAAACCGATGCTCTCGTGGGCTTCTGACGAAAACTGCGTAATTGCATTCGCAAAAAACTGAAAGTTACTCGCAGCTCTGGGAATATCCACTTGCTTTGCCAAAAGAATTGGCTTGCCATTATCTTTTGACTCTGCTGCCGCTAAAATGTCTAGCTTCTCTAGAATTAAATCTGCTATTTTGGCAATAATTTTACTCCTTTCTTCTAAAGTAGTATTCGACCATTTTGAGAACGCTGCAGCTGCAGCTTCGTATGCTTTTTCTACATCTTCAGTTGTTGAGTTTGGTATTTGACTGTATACTTCTCCAGTTGCAGGATTGTAATTATCTAAATAATTTCCTTCAATTGGTGCTGTAAATTCTCCGTTGATGTAGTTTTTTATATTCATTTCTTATTTATAACAGACCTCACCGTTTTTTAAAAACTATGAAGTCTAAAAAATTACATTTTTTTATAAGCTGTCACTTTAATCTCCACCACCAAATCTGGATGTGGCAATTGATGTACCGCCACAGTGGTTCTTGTGGGTCCTGTTTCTTTTTCAAAGAAACTTCCATAGACTTTATTATAACCCGCAAAATCATTCATATTTACTAAAAACGTAGAAACGTCTACAACGTCTTTTAAACTTGCACCCACCGTTTGCAAATTGGACTCTATGTTTTTTAAAACTTCGCTCGTTTGCGTTTCAATATTTAGGAATTTTGTTCCCATTTCATCTATAATATCTACTCCTGCAATGGTGTTGTCTGCTCTTCTAGAACTCGTTCCTGATACAAAAATAAAATCTCCCACAACTTTTACATGTGGATACGCGCCTCTTGGTGTTACCTTTTTGTCTGACATAATATGTTTTTATAATCCTGCTATTTTATCTTCTTCTAAAATAGTATTTGTTTCCACTTTTACTTTCTCTAAAATAACTTTCAATTCTTCTTTTGTCATTTCTAAATGCGTGTGAATAGCGTCATCTGCAATCATATTTAACAATGCTTTGTCTTGCGCCCTTCCTCTATTCATGGCTTCATTGTACCCAATATGCTCGTTAAAAGTAACCAAAGAGTATTTCGATGAATATTCTGTTGGAAAGGTTTTCTCCAAATCCATTTCTATTTTTCTTTTCTCTTTAAAAAGAGGATTCGCAACATGATTTTTCATTTCGTGAAAATTGTCTATCGCTAAATCTGCAATGGCATCCGTATCTTTTTTTCTTGTTTTCTGATACACTTTAAAAACGGACTCCCAATCTCCCAAATCCTGATTTAATACTTCATCTAGCACAAAAACATCTTCAAAGGAAGCATTCATCCCTTGTCCGTAAAACGGCACAATTGCATGGGAAGAATCGCCAATTAATAAGGTTTTATTTTGATAACTCCAAGGCGAACATTTAACGGTTCCTAATGGACCTGTTGGGTTGTTCATAAATTCTTCTTTTATATTCGGAATTAAAGCCAACGCATCTGGAAATTCTTTCTCGAAAAACTCGGTAATTTTTTCTTCTGAGATTAAATTATCAAAATTAAATTCACCTTCGTCATAACTTAAGAATAAAGTTACGGTAAAACTACCATCCATATTTGGCAATGCAATTAGCATAAAATCGCCACGAGGCCAAATATGCAAATGTTCTTTACTTATTTGATGTCCTCCTGTTTTATCTGCTGGAATCTCAAGCTCCTTATACCCGTGGTTTAAATAATTTTGAGAATAGCTAAATAAAAATTTACGCTCAGAAATATAACTTTTTCTTAAAGAGGAACCTGCACCATCTGCACCGAAAATAACGTCTGCGCTCACTTCAAATTCCGCTTTCGTATCATAATCTTCAAAATGTGCAATGGTACTTTCGATATCTATATGTTTGCACTTCACATTAAAGTGAATTGTTACATTTTCATGTGCTTCTGCGGCATCTAATAAAATGGCATTTAATTCTCCACGAGAAATAGAATTTATATATTCATTCTCTCTTCCAGAGTAATTGGAAGAAAAAGTGTTTCCTGCCGTATCATGCATTAACCTGCCAAACATCGGAATGCAAATTTCTCTTGCCTTTTCTTCCATTCCGCATAAACGCAAGGCTTTTAAACCTCTGTCTGATAAAGCTAAATTGATAGATCTACCTGCAGAAATATCTGTAGTTCTTAAGTCTGGTCTGCTCTCATAAACCGCTACTTTATAACCTCTTTGGGCAAGTCTTAATGCTAATAAACTTCCGCATAAACCGGCTCCTACAATTACTGTTTTATCTTTTTTATTCATTTACAACAAGTTTTTTTAAAGTTGAAACCATTCTATATACATCCTCAAAACTCGTATACATTGGCACAGGTGCGCAACGTATTACATCTGGTTCTCGCCAATCTGTAATAATGTGCCGTTCAGTTAATTTTGCATGCAAACCCTTATCCGCATTTTTAACCTGAATAGAGATTTGACACCCGCGTTCATTTGAATTTGAAGGGGTAATTATTTTAATAGCATCCGCACCAATTTTATTGATTAAAAACTCAAAATAACCCGTTAGTTTTTCTGATTTCTCTCTCAAGGCATCCATACCAACCTCATCAAATAGATCTAAAGAGGCTTTTATTGCCGCCATAGATAGTATTGGCGGATTGGACAACTGCCAACCTTCTGCTCCCTCCATAACGTCAAATGGCTGGCGCATGTTAAATCGTGTTTCTTTATTATGATTCCACCAACCTGAAAAACGTGGCAAATCTTTATTTTTTGAATGCTTTTCGTGCACAAATAATCCCGCCAAACTTCCAGGACCAGAATTTAAATATTTATAAGTACACCAAGCTGCAAAATCTACATTAGAATCATGTAAATTAGGCTGTACATTTCCTGCTCCGTGTGCTAAATCGATGCCCACAACACAATCTTTTGAATGCCCAATTGCTGCAATTCTTTTCAAGTCTAAAAACTGACCCGTATAATAATTTACACCGCCAATAAGCAACAATGCAATTTCATCTCCTTGATTCTCTACAATTTCTTCTAGGTCTTCAATATTTAATAAGTCTTCATTTTCTCTTGGTTTCCATTGAATAATATCTTCACCTGAAAATCCATGAAATTTCAATTGAGATTCTACGGCATATCTATCTGAAGGAAAGGCGTCACTTTCGATAACAATTTTATATTTTGTTTTTGTAGGCCTATAAAAAGAAACCATTAGCAAATGAAGATTCGTAGTAAGTGTATTCATTACCACGACTTCTATTGGTTTTGCTCCAACAATTTTCGCCATTTTATCAGTCAATAATTCGTGGTAATTCAACCACGGATTTTTAGCTTCAAAATGCCCTTCAACGCCTAAATTTGCCCAATCTTCTAACTCTTGATTGATGTATTCTTTGGTTGATTTGGGCTGCAATCCTAAAGAATTCCCCGTAAAATACAACCATTCGTTTCCGTCTTTATCTTTTGGAATGTGAAATCTGCTTCTGAGATGGGAAAGTGCATCCTCTTTATCTTGCTGTTTTGCAAACGTTAAATTGTCTTGGTACATCTGAAGTATGTCTTTTTTAGAAACTTTTTATAATGAAATCAACGAATGATACTTCATTATAAAAAGATTAAGTGTTTCATAATGTGAAACGGTGTTTTATAAATTTACAATTTTTTATTATATTAGCGAAATATAATTTAAAAATAAATCATTGGATACCGACAACCTCATACTCAATCAATCTATTATTAAAGCATTTACTTTATTGGATGTATTTACAAATGATAAAAAAGAATGGGGCGTTCGTGAACTAGCAAACAAAACAGGCTATAATAAAAGTACTACCTATAGAATTTTAACAACACTTGTTGCGTTAAATGCCGTACAACAAAATGAGAACGAAAAATATATTTTAGGAAGTAAGTTATTTGAGTTGGGAAATCGTGTTTCTCTGTATCAGTCTTTAATTAACAGCACACGAAATTCTTTAACAAAGATTGCCACAGATATTGAAGAAACCATTCTTTTTGGTGTTTTAAAAAATAATCAAGTTTTTTATATTCATAAAGCAGAGAGCTTACAAGGTCTAAAAATTAGCACTTCCGTAGGTTCCTACCAACCTTTGCATTCTACCGCAATTGGAAAAATAATACTTGCATTTTTACCAGAAGAAAAACAAAAACAAGTCCTTCAAAAGATAGATTACAAAACATTTACACAAAATACAATTATAAACGCAAGTCAATTAAAAAATGAATTAAAAGAGATTCAACAAAAAGAATATGCTTTAGATTTAGAAGAGTTTGAATTGGGTTTAATCTGTATTGCGTTACCTGTTTTCAATAAAAACAACGAATGTATTGGAGCAATTAGTGCCTCTGGCCCCTCAAGTAGGTTTGAATTAAAAAAAGTAGCACACTATGTTTCCATTATTAAAAAAGGCATTGCGGAAATTGTCTTTTAAAACGGCAATCGGAATCCGTTTTTGTAATTTAGCAAAAAGATATTGATATGAAACTTTTAAAATTTAGTGCTATTGTCTTCTTAACGCTGCTTATTTCTTGCAGCAATCATTCAACGCTATTAACAGAGGTATATACTTTAAGTGACACCATAGAGGCACAATATGCTCCTGATAAAAGAGTGGCTATTTTTGATGTAAATTTCGAAGATACAGGCGCTATCATTATTGCGACTGGTATTACGGATTCTAAAGAAGCCTATCAAAAATTAATAGCAAGCCTAAAGTCTTTAGACATCGCCTTTACAGATAATATTCGTGTTTTACCAGATACCGTTGTTGGTACCAAAATGTATGCAATTGCTAGAAACTCTGTAATTAACATTCGTTCAGCACCAAAGCATTCTGCGGAGTTAGGTACACAAGGTTTGCTGGGAATGTCTTTAAAAGTTTTAGATAAAGAAGGCGATTTTTATCGAATTCAAACGCCAGATCGTTACATTTCTTGGGTTGATAAAGGCGGAATTCAGCGAATGGATAAAAACGGATTTAATGCTTGGAACAGTTCTAAAAAAGTGATTTTCACTGAAAACTTTGGATATGTATATGTTACAAAAAATAGTGACTCTGGTATTGTCTCTGATATTACTTTAGGCGGACTTCTAAAATACATTTCTGAAGATGCGACTTTTTATGAAGTACAATATCCTGACAATAGAGTAGGATTTATTAAAAAGAGTGAAAGTTTTATTTATGATAATTGGTTACAAGAACTGCAACCTTCCAAAGAAAATATTGAAACAGTTGCCAAGAAAATGGATGGTTTTCCCTATTTATGGGGCGGCACTTCTTCTAAAGGAATGGATTGCAGTGGATTTACAAAAATGGTGTATTTAATGAATGGCTTTGTCATTCCTAGAGATGCTTCTCAACAAATAAACGCAGGCAAAGTAGTAGATGCTAATTTAGATTTTACAACTTTAGAAAAAGGCGATTTACTATTCTTTGGAAGAAAAGCAACTACAGAGAAAAAACAACGTGTGGTGCATGTTGGTATTTGGCTAGGTAATGATAAAATGGAATTTATTCATGCCTCTGGGAACGTACACATCAGCTCTATGGACGAAAATGAGCCAAATTTTGACGAAATGAACAAGAACAGGTATTTGGGCAGCAAGCGTTATTTAAACGTTCAAGATACGGGTATAATTGATTTGAAAAATACCCTAAAATTATAATTGCTAATAAAAGGAGATTCGCCACAAATTTTCTCAAAAAATTACTGAGGTAATCATGGTTTTTCTTTTAATGTTTGCGCTCACAAACTATAAACGCTGTCTTTCTTCACAATAATAACTCACATTAAAAAAGCCTTTCAAGTAATTGAAAGGCTTTTTTAATAAGGAATTGAATTCCTTATTTATGCTGAATGTTTTGTAGCTTAATACAAAACTCTAAACTTAATGGTTCCTTCTACGTTTCTTAATTTATCAATTACTTCTTTGTTGTACTCTTTATCTAAATCTGTAATTACATATCCTACAGAAGGATCTGTAGACAAATACTGACCTGTAATATTCAAGTCGTATTTTGCTAAAATCTTATTGATTTTCGCCATAACTCCTGGCACATTTTTATGGATATGTAAGAAACGATGCGCTTTTACCTGTCTTGGCAAACGAATATTAGGGAAATTCACAGCATCTACTGTATTCCCAGAATTGATATATGCCATAATTTTACTCGGCACAAAATCTGCAATATCTCGCTGTGCTTCTTCTGTACTTCCACCAACATGTGGCGTTAAAATTACGTTTGGCAATCCTTTTAACTCGGTGTAAAACTCACCATTTTTTGAAGGCTCTTCTGGATATACATCTACCGCTGCACCTGCTAATTTTCCGCTTTTAAGCGCTGAAGCTAAAGCTTCAATATCTACCACAAAACCACGAGAGAGATTCACTAAATGTGCACCGTCTTTCATTTGAGAAATTTCCTTCTCTCCGAAAAAATTCTTGTTCGCAGCATTGTCATCTACATGCAGAGTAACCACATCAGAAAGCGCTAACAAATCTGATAATTCAGCCACTTTAGTCGCATTTCCCAGCGCTAATTTATCTTCAACATCATAGTAATACACGTCCATTCCCAAAGCTTCCGCTAAAATTGATAATTGTTTACCGATGTTACCATAACCAACAATTCCTAATTTTTTACTACGTACTTCTTTAGAACCTTCCGCCGTTTTATTCCATTGCCCATTATGTATTTCTGTACTTCTTTGAAAAACACTACGCATTAACATAATAATTTCTCCTATTGCCAATTCTACAACGGAACGCGTGTTGCTATAGGGTGCGTTAAAAACAACAACGCCACTTTCTTTACACGCTTCTAAATCTATTTGCTTGGTGCCAATACAAAACGCACTAACCACCATCAAACGCTCGGCAGCTTCCACTACTCTTTTGGTCACATTTGTTTTGGAACGAATTCCTAAAACATGTACATCTTTTATTTTTTCAATCAACTCATCTTCAGACAAACTTTTTGAAACTGTTTCTACTGTAAAACCATCTTTAGATAACTTTTTAAAAGCATCTGGATGCACGTTTTCTAGCAATAAAATTTTAATTCTGTTCTTGGGGTACGAGATATTTCTTGGCAAACCGTTTATGTATAAAAATTCATCTAAATTCGGAGCAATATGATCTGCGTTTTCTGTTGTCTTTACTCTTGAAACATTTTCTGTGTACGCAAAAAATCGGTCTGCTACACCTGCTTCACGAGTTACATAATCGCTGTAACCATCTCCAATTACTTGTATTTCTCCTTCTAAATTCATGTCTTTTAAACATTGAATTTTACCATTGTGTTTAGACAAAATATTATCAGCATCAAAACCAATAATTGCGCCATCTGTGGCAAATTTAAATGTATTCGCAAAGACTCTCTCTGAAGGGATATTGTATTCTTTTACAATAGGATCTATAAATTCTTTAAAACCACAGGAAATTACATAAATATCAGCAGCAAAATCTGCAAAAAATTCTTTGTTACTTTCTATAGATTTAGAAACTTGCTTCTTTAAAGCTGCTACCAAGTTTGTTAAATCTGTTTTATTTGCTTTTAGAAGCTTAATTCTTCTTTCTAAAGACTCTGTAAAAGATATTTCACCATCAATTCCTAAATTGGTAATGTCTATAATTTCTTGAATTATAACTTC
>ENA-ORXF01001160-ORXF01001160.1-marine-metagenome-genome-assembly--contig:-NODE-1160-length-17374-cov-3.559808_pt1 | contig 17374 bp, 10 predicted proteins | sample MGYA00237864_ERZ511476 | MGnify/ENA primary metagenome ERZ511476 (study PRJEB26306, sample SAMN06343908) | marine metagenome | isolation source: coastal waters | place: Atlantic Ocean: West Antarctic... | reverse complement strand
GGAACCAACCACGGTTCGCAAAACGTTGTTCTAATTCGTGCGGCACTTGGATTGGGTGGCGCCGTTCTGAGCGGTGGTGTGGTGAGTAACGGTCACAATAATCAGGCTGGTCAAGTCGGTCATATCCCAGCACAACTCGACGGCAAGCGCTGTGGATGTGGTAAAATAGGTTGCTTAACGACGATTGCGTCTGGGCTCGCGGTGTTGGAGGATTTGGGTCTTTCACATGGGCCTGGCAATGGTCTGGATGACGTACAGGACAGAGGTGAGAAGCTGCGAGGTGTTCTTGCTGCGGCTTGTGCGAGCGACATATCTGCGATCAAAGCATTAACGCAAGCCGGAACTGCGCTTGGGTTTTACAGTTCTGGTCCAATTTTGTTGAACGACCCTGAAACTGTTATTTTAACTGGCCCGTTGGGTCGGGATAAAACTTATAGCAATATGTTTACCGCGCAATTGCGTGCAGCTGGTGTAACTGCTGATATCAAAACAGCACATGATCACATGATTTTACAGCCAGCCGATGCGGCGGCTGGACTCGCTCTTTCTGCACACCTCTTCTCTTCCACATTGAACCTTGCTCCGTTGCTTGAAGACCGGTTGATACTGGATCAAGTGTCGGCCTCAAATACAAGAATGCTTGTCTTATGACTGATGCTAAAACTTTGAACCTTCGCTTTTATGAACTATTTGCGGTCTTGTTGGTTGGCTTTAGCCTGCACACGGCTGCCTTTGGCGTATTTCCCGATGTTATACAGCGCGGCTTTCACCTCGGCTTAGCGCTTGTCCTTGTTTATCTGACGGCGATGGGAGATGAGAAATTTACTTTGAAATCTGCCATTTTGATTTCTTTAGCAATTGTCGGCGCCTTAGCCGCCACTTACCAGGCGCTCTTTTATGATGCGGTGGTAAATCGGTACGGCGCGATGACTGATCCAGAGATTTGGATCGCCGCAATTGCCGTTATTATCCTCCTCGATGCGACACGGCGAACAATTGGCTGGTCGATGGTCATCTTGGCTTTGGCATTTTTAGCCTATGCGTTTTGGGGCAACTACCTGTGGGGTGACATTGCACACCGCGGATATGGTTTGAAGCGGGTATTAAGCCAAGTGTTTCTTGGGGCAGATGGTATTTTCGGGACACCACTTGGGGTCAGTTCGACCTTTGTTGTTCTGATTGTTATTCTGGGTGCATTGCTGGAATCCACAGGTGCCTCTAAAGTTTTGATGGATATTGCGGTATCCATGACGGGGCGTTCACGTGGTGGGCCTGCAAAAGCTGCCGTTGTTGGCAGTAGTTTGATGGGTATGATTTCGGGAACAGCTGTGGCCAATGTTTTAACAACTGGTACCATATCAATCCCTTTGATGAAACGAGGTGGGTACAAACCAACCGTGGCTGCCGCGATTGAGGCTGTTGCCTCGACGGGTGGACAGTTAATGCCACCTATCATGGGGGCTGCGGCCTTCTTGATGGCGGACATCATTGAGACCCCCTACACGGACATTGCTAAGGCAGCGATCATCCCTGCGACCTTGTTTTACATTGCGGTTTTTGCAGCTGTGCATTTGGAAGCGGTGCGCAACGGTTTGAAGCCGATGGAAGCATCTGAACTGCCCTCTGCGAAAGCGGCGTTGTCTGAAGGTGGGCATGTACTGATCGCTATCCCTGCTTTCGTCGGCTTTCTGATGTACGGATTTTCAGTGATGTATTCATCGCTGTGGGCCATTTGTACCTTGGTGATACTGTCCTGTCTAAAACGCAGTACTTGGTTAACACCATCAAAAATCATCGCAACTTGTCGTGCTGCCGCTGAGGCTGTGTTGCCTGTCGCGATGGCAACGGCAACGGCTGGTATCATCATCGCGGTTGTGACGCTGACGGGTGTTGGCCTGAAGTTCAGTTCTTTGATTGTGACATTTTCTGGTGGCAGCCTGCTGGCAGCTTTGATCCTAACAATGCTTGCATCCTTGATCCTTGGTATGGGCTTACCTACGGCGGCGGCGTATATTTTAGTGGCTACTCTTGCAGCGCCTGCATTGATTAATCTTGGTGTAAACACGCTCGCAGCGCATTTCTTTGTGTTCTACTCAGCAATGTTATCCGCAATCACACCACCTGTGGCTCTTGCCGCGTTTGCAGCGGCGGCATTGTCTGGTGAAAACCCAATGCGCATTGCGCTGGTGGCAGTGAAATACGGCATCGTTGCTTTTTTGATCCCTTATTTTTTCGTCTATGATCCCCGCCTTTTGGGTATCGGCGAAATCTCGACTTTGATAATGCCAGTTCTGACTGCGGCTGTAGGCACCATCATTTTGGCCTGTGCAACACAAGCGTGGTTCTTCGGTCCTACGAACTGGATTGTTCGTATCATACTATTCGTTGGCGCCATGCTGTTAATTGCGCCTGGCCTTATCACAAACCTCATTGGACTGAGTTGCCTTTTGGCAGTTTGGGCAATTCAAAAGGCGTTATCGCCTGCAACAATTGGGGCCTAAAACCCTCATAACTCTGAATAACCAAATCAAGTAACTAACTTTCTGGGAGGATAACATGAAAAACTTGAAATCAATCGCAATGGCTACCGTACTGGGCCTTTCTATAGCAGGCGCGCCAGCATTCGCTGACGATGTCCCTGTATCCATCGGGTCAAATCCTGTTGGCAACACGGCTTACCAATGGGCAGCTGGTATTTCTGACCTTGTTAACCGCAAAGTTGACGGTGTTCAGATGACTGCCGAAGGCACCAAAGGCTACGTTGCAAACGTTCGCTTGATGCTGAACAAAGACATCGAATCTGGATTTTCAAACTCTAAATTGGCGTATGAAGCTTACAAAGCTGAAGGCGATTATGCTGATATAGAGCCTGGCCAAATCCTAAGCTGGATGTCCATCGCTCCAATCGTACAACAAGTTGTTGTACTTGCGGGTTCAGACATTCAAAGCCTTGATGATCTAAAAGGCAAGCGCGTTGGCATGGGTCAACCAGGTGGTACATCAATGCTGGACGCTGAAATTTTGCTGGATGCCATTGGTTTGGTTCCTGGCGAAGATTTCAAAGACTTCCGCGTGAAACTACCTGCAATGGTCGACATGTTGGGTGATGGACAAATTGATGCATTTATGTGGAATGGGTCCATTCCATTGCCTCCGATCATCAAGTTGAAAGCTAAAAAAGACATCCGCTTCTTGCCTATCCCAACTGCAGTATCTGATGCAATTCGCACAAAATTTGCGGCATACTCTGAAGGTGACTTGCCTGCAAACACATACGCAAATCAACCAGAAGCGATCCCATCTTACCGTTTGGGCAACGTTCTTTTGATCCGTGCTGACGTTCCAGAAGAGATTGTGTACCAAGCAACAAAAACTGTTATGGAAAACCTTGATCACATGGCAACCGTACACCCTGCATGGAAGCGCGTATCGGCTGACAGCATTTTGGGTGGCTTTAACGCACCATTGCACCCTGGTGCGCTGCGTTATTTCCGCGAAGCTGGCATTCCTGGCATCGAAGAGTTTGCAGCACGTACTGCCACCAACTAATATTGTTTAGGCCGCGCATCGAGTATCGCGCGGCCTATCCATTCTAAAACGACACATAAGGCCTTTTACACAATGAAAACTGTTTTTGTTCTTCTCGACAGCCTAAATCGCAGCGCGATGGAATCTTATGGTGAGACCTCTGTAAAAACGCCGAACTTCAAACGTTTCGCTGATCGTGCGGTTACCTTTGACAATCACTACGTTGGTAGCTTGCCTTGTATTCCAGCGCGCCGAGACCTTCACACCGGGCGATTGAATTTCCTACATAGGAGTTGGGGCCCACTGGAACCCTTCGACGATTCATTTCCCGAACTGCTGAAGTTGCAAGGCACTTATACGCATATCATTACCGATCATCATCATTATTTTGCCGATGGCGGTGCAACGTATCACCCGCGGTATTCATCATGGGAATTGGTCCGCGGTCAGGCCATTGATCGCTGGAAGGCCCATGTCAACGCTGATCTAGATCACCTAACACTTGACTATCATCCGATGCAACAAAACCGCGTCAATTACATGATTAATCGTCAGTACATGGGCGAAGAGCAAGATTACAGCGGCCCACAAACATTTTCTTTGGGGCAAGAGTTCCTAAAAAAAAACCACGCTGAAGACAACTGGTTCTTACAGCTTGAATGCTTTGATCCGCATGAACCTTTTCATGCCCCACCACGTTTTCGCGATATGTATCCAACAGATTATGATGGACCAATATTGGACTGGCCGTTTTACAAACGCGTTGATGAAAGCCCCGAAGAAGTCGCAGAAATGCGGGCCAACTATGCGGCACTTACAACCATGTGCGATGAGTACTTTGGCAAACTGCTAGATTTCTTTGATGAAAACGACATGTGGAAAGATACCAGTTTGATCCTGACAACCGATCACGGGTTCCTTTTGGGCGAACACGATTGGTGGTCTAAAAACCGCATGCCTGTGTACGATGAAATCGCGCGTATTCCGTTTATGATGTATCACCCTGATCATGCATCACAGGGTGGCACACGGCGATCTTCGCTTACTCAAACCATCGATATTATGCCGACGATTATGGAATTGCATGGCCACGAGATACCGAAAGATGTCAGTGGGAAATCTGTCCTGCCAGTTTTGAACGATGACACACCCATTCGTAATACCGCCATGTTTGGGTATTTTGGTGCCGCGTGTAACATCACCGACGGGACCTACGTTTATCATCGCTACCCAGAAAGCCTGACAGGGGATGATCTGTATGAATACACATTAATGCCGACCCGAATGACCACGCGTTTTCCAATCAGTGATCTGGTGGGCGCTACGTTGGAAAACCCGTTTTCCTTTACCAAGGGGGCGCCTATTTTGAAGCTAAAGCCCCGTACGAATGAAGACGGTGATGTGGTGGAATGTCAGGGCATGTCTTTTGAAGACACAGTAACGCGGCTTTACAATCTGGATGCCGATCCACGTCAAGAAAGCCCGATTGATGCGCCAGAGATTGAGGCACGCTTTGTTGCTGAAATGATTGGGCATATGAAGGAGGCCGATGCGCCTGAAGAAATATATGCACGGTTTGATCTAAAAGAGGATGGTGAAAATGCGTGAATGGTTGCCAGAAAAATATGCAAACGCGGACTTGTCCGTTTCGATTAAACGGGCCGAGATGTTTGTTCTGCGTGCTCCTTGTGAAACGCCTGTGCGCACGTCGTTTGGGACAATGTTCGATCGGCCTGCCGTATTTGTAAGATTAGAAAGTTCTGATGGGGCAGTTGGGCTAGGCGAAGTTTGGAGCAATTTTCCATCTTGCGGTGCGGAACATCGTGGTAAACTATTGGAAACTGCAATTTTTCCAGCTTTGATGGAACGCAAATATTCTGATCCAGCGGCTTGCTTTGAAAAATTAACCGAACGGTTTGAACGATTGGCCATTCAAACAGGCGAATTCGGCCCCATTGCTCAATGTATCGCTGGTATTGATGGGGCGTTGTGGGATCTTGTTGCGAAACGAGCCGACGCACCACTTTATCATTTCTTGGGCGGAACCAGTGCGGTTATCGGTACTTATGCCAGCGGGATTAATCCAACAGGTACATTAGAGACGGTCGCACGGTGCCGTGCGCAGGGCTATAATGCGTTCAAGTTGAAGATCGGTTTTGGTGATGACATTGATCTTAAAAACTTGCGCGGTATTGCTGATGGGTTGCTTGATGGCGAACAGATGATGACGGATGCCAATCAAGGTTGGAGCGCCGAAAAAACCTTCAACATGTTACCAAAGCTAGCTGAATTTCCGCTGAAATGGTTGGAGGAACCTATTCTTGCAACCAGCGCGTGTTCGTATTGGCAAGAGCTGGCAAATATCTCGTCTATTCCGCTGGCTGCGGGTGAAAATATAATGGGGTTTGCAGATTTTGACGCCGCCATGAGCATGGGTGCGCTGGGTGTAATTCAACCTGATCTTTGTAAATGGGGCGGGATCAGTGGAACCTATCCTGTTGCCAAAAATATACTGGAAACGGGCCATAGATATTGCCCGCATTTTTTGGGTGGCGGCATTGGTTTGGCTGCGTCTGCACATCTTTTGGCAGCGGTTGGTGGGGGTGGTCTGTTGGAAATTGACAGCAATGCCAACCCATTGCGCGAAGACCTATTTACGCCTGCTATGAACGCAGGCAAAATCGACATCGGTCAAGATGCTGGGTTGGGTATATCATCCAAGCACTTCGAAGAATTTATAGCGGCGCAAAATACATCAACTCTCACTGCAAGAATCGAGCTTACCAAATGACCAAAGGATATGACTATATCATCGTAGGGTCCGGTTCTGCCGGATCATTAATGGCCAATCGCTTATCAGCTGATCCCAATTGTCGCGTGCTTTTGTTAGAAGCTGGCGGCGCGGATACCAATCCGTGGCTAAAGCTGCCCGTTGGGTATTTTAAGACAATCTATGACCCACGTTTTTCACGGGTTTTCAAAACTGAACCATCAGAAGGTGACGGAAACCGTGGTATTTTATGGCCTCGTGGTCGTATTGTTGGCGGATCAAGCTCGATAAATGGATTGATCTATATGCGTGGCCAACATCAAGATTTTGATGATTGGCAGGATATGGGCGCTGACGGGTGGTCATGGTCCGATGTATTGCCGCATTTTAAGCGTATTGAATCCTATACAAAAGGCGACGATCAATGGCATGGCCGTGACGGCGACATGCCCATTAGCGATTTGCGCAACAACAACCCTGCCTGTGATGCGTGGATAAAAGCTGCGCGTGAATATGGATTGCCGTATAATGACGACTTTAATGGGGTGACGACAGAAGGTGTGGGGTCTTACCAACTTAGCATTGGGAAAAGATTCCGCGCAAGTTCGGCCGCGGTGTTCTTAAAACCTGCTTTGGCACGCAAAAATTTAACGCTGCAATCTGGGGCTCATGTAACCCGCGTTTTGTTCGAGGGCACCCGTGCCACAGGTGTTGAATGGATGTCACGTGGACAAAAACAAACCGCAACGGCTGATGCAGAGGTCATCCTTTGTGCTGGTGCCATTCAATCGCCACAGATATTACAACTTTCGGGCATTGGGCCTGCGGATCTACTGCAAGAACATGGCATCAATGTGATTACTAACAGCGCAGAAGTTGGCGGCAATTTGCAAGATCATTATCAAATGCGCCAGATTGTTCAGATGACAAAGAAATGGTCGTTGAACGATGATATTCGGAACCCGTTCAAATTGGCAAAAATGGGTATGGATTGGATGTTTGCAGGCACTGGCCCGCTAACTGTTGGCGCGGGACAAGTTGGTGGCGGGGCCTCTACTTCGCAGGCAGACGCAGGGCGACCAGACATCCAGTTTAACGTTATGCCCTTGTCTGTTGATAAGCCTGGGACCCCGTTGCACAAATATTCTGGTTTCACAGCTTCATTTTGGGCATGCCACCCAGAAAGCCGTGGGCATATCCGCATAAAATCCGCAGACCCGTTTGCTGATCCGGTCATCACACCTAAATATCTGTCGACCGAACGGGATCAGAAAACCATGATCGAAGGGGTGAAAATGCTGCGAGATATCATCAACCAACCCTCGTTCCTTGATCTTTGGAACAAAGAGATGGTCCCTGGGAAGGAATATCAAACGGACGCTGAAATTTTGGATGCAGTGCGCACCATGGGGGGGACAGTGTTCCATCCAACCGGCACCTGTCGCATGGGGAATGACGACCACGCTGTACTTGATCCAGAACTGCGGGTGAACGGTGTTGACGGATTACGTGTGGTTGATGCTTCCATCATGCCAAAAATCACATCCGCCAACACAAATGCACCGACCTATATGGTTGGTGAAAAAGCAGCAGATATGATTTTGAATGGTCGCCGCCGAAATGCCCAAGAGCAAGAGGAGAAATTGTCATGAGTAAGTCTCCGAATATAGTGTTGATCATGGCGGATCAATTAGCCGCTCAGGCCTTGCGGCTTTATGGGAACAAAGTATGTAAGACACCCAATTTGGATCGACTTGCCGCTGACGGGACGGTTTTTGAAAACGCCTATTCAAACAATCCGCTTTGTGTGCCGTGCCGTGCATCCCTAATGGCAGGCCGACTAACACCTAGCATTGGCGTTTATGACAATGCCAATGAATTGCCCAGCTCTAGCCCGACCATGGCACATTTTCTGCGCCATGCGGGTTATTGGACAGAACTATGTGGAAAGATGCATTTTATTGGCCCCAATCAATTGCACGGGTTCAATCAACGAAGTGTCACAGATGTTTACCCCGCAAACTATCAATGGATTGCTGATTGGGATGCAGGACCGTCGTTTGTGCCATCCGGTACAGCGTTAAACGGCGTTGTCGAAGCAGGGTCTTGCATTCGAACGATGCAAGAGGACTATGATGATGAGGTTGAACATTGCGCAATCCAAAGCCTTTATGATCGCGCCAGAGAGCCAGAAAACCAACCGTTCTTTGAACTGATTTCATTTACCAGCCCCCACACACCCTTTACTGTAAGCCAAGAGTATTGGGATCGTTACAACGCCGATGATATTGATGAACCCACGGTCGGTGAATTGCCTTTTGAGGAATTGGATTATCATTCCAAAGCGTTGTTTTTTGCCCATGGCCGCCATCAGCACAAAATCACCAAGGATCACCTGCGCGATGCCCGTCATGCTTACTATGGCATGATCTCTTACATTGATGATAAAATAGGCCGCATTCTTGATACTTTGGACAAAACAGGTTTAGCTGACGATACCATCGTGATCTTTACTTCAGACCACGGAGAGATGTTGGGTGAACGTGGCATGTGGTTTAAGCAAGCGTTTTGGGAATGGTCAGCGCATGTCCCGTTGATTGCGCGTGTTCCCGGTGCACCCAAAGGAAATAAGGTCGATACAGTTGTGTCTTTGGTTGATCTATTGCCTACTTTTTTAGACTGTGCAGGCCGATCAGACCTGATCCCAACCGAGGCAGATGGAACAACGTTGCTGCCGTTGATCAATGCCCAGCCATCTGACCACCCTGACATAGCTATTTCGGATTACCTTGCGATTGGGCCCTGCGTTCCTTGCCGTATGGTGCGTAAGCGACAGTATAAATACACCTGCACACATGGGCATCCAGACCTGTTGTTTGATATGCAGTCGGATCCAAATGAATTAACCAATCTTGCGGACAGAAGTGATTACACGGAGATCCTAGCGGATTTAAAAGCAATAGCTTTTACAAATTGGAATCCGGATACACTCGGTCTTCAAATCAAAGCCAGCCAAAAGCAGCGTAAAGTGATAAAAACCACACCCGGTGCTGCGGATAAATGGGACTATGTTGCCCGTGTTGGCGATGACACACGTTTTGTACGTGTTGATGGCGTTGACGCCACCAAAGCTCGTCTTCGGTTGCCGCAAGTACCCGAAGTTCCGACACAATGGCCCGCTTTAGACACCAAAGTGATCGCATCAGTGATCGCAGGACGCAGTAACCTTTCCGATTATTTACCTGACTTCAAAGAAAGAGAGACCAATGGCCCTATCCATACAAAACCCCGCAAACCCAACTGAAACTGTCGCCACTTATGACGAAACCTCTGCCGATGGCTTGGACGCTATCGTTGATCGTGCCAAAGCAGCACAAAAAATATGGGCTGCAGTTCCGCAACCAGAACGAGGGAATATAATCAAATCGTTCCTGAAAGCGCTTGAGGCCAAAGCCAATGACATCGCATTGTCGATGACCCGAGAAATGGGCAAAACGCTTGGTGAAAGCAAAGGTGAAATTGCTAAGGCTGTAGGAGAAGGTCGAGCCACTGCTGATCGTGCGGGTGCGCCAATAGGCGAGGTGCTGCCATCACAAATTGCGGGTGTTACTAGTTATACACTCCGTCGCCCGCGTGGGGTTGTTTTAGGTATTAATCCTTGGAATTTCCCGTTCAGCACACCAGTGCGCAAAGCGGTGCCCGCCCTTCTTTATGGGAATGCAATTATCCAGAAACCAGCGACATTGTCCCCAGGCCCACTGTTGATCATGGAAGAAATAGCCAAGGAATTTTTTCCAGATGGGTTGTTCCAAGTCGTTGTCGGATCAGGTGCCTTGGGCCAAGAGTTGTGTGAACACCAAGGCGTTCACGCTGTCAGCTTTACGGGTTCGGTCGGCGTCGGTCGCAAAGTTGCAATTGCAGCCGTATCACATTTTGCAGAAGTCAGTTTGGAATTGGGTGGCAAAAACCCAGTTATTCTAAATGACAGCCGCGATCTGGACACAACGCTGGATCAGATTATCAATGCAGGTTTTGCGGTGTGTGGGCAAAGATGTACCGCAATCAGTCGCGTGATTGTTCACAAGGATATTGCTAACGATGTTGTCAAAGGTTTGGCGACCCGCGCCGCGGCGATTACGCCAACGGACGGCACACAAGGCGGTGCACAGATGGGGCCATTGTCGAGTAAAAGTCAGTTTAATGATGTGGCAGGATTTGTTGATCGCGCCGTGTCTGAGGGCGCTTCTTTAGCAGCCGGTGGTCAAAGATTAGACAGTGATACGAATGGCTATTTTTACGCACCAACGATTTTGTCTAACGTCACGCGGGATATGGAAATAGCAACTGATGAGGTCTTTGGGCCTGTTCTTGCAGTGATGACATATTCCAATATGGACGAAGCTATAAGTATCGCAAATGATGTCGCCTTTGGCCTGTCGTCATGTCTTTACTCTGACAGGCTCCACATCGTCGAACAGTTTCTCGCAGAAAGTGAAAGTGGCATGATGCATGTAAACGCTGGCAGTTTTCCACAAAACCATCTGCCTTTTGTTGGTGTGAAAGACAGCGCACTTGGTGTTGGCGGTTCAAACGGGGCGTCAACTATCCAGTTTTACACGACTGAACACACGGTTTATCGGCAGGCTTAACTTGGCTGATAGGCATTTGGACTGATCTCTCTCTATTTAAGAGGGAGATCTTCTAAATAGCCCAATCAGCACATCCTTCCACTTTATGTGTTTCAATTCCTAGCAAACATCATGAAAGTAAAATTTGATAATGTAGCAGTTCAATTGTGATAACTGGAGAAAAAGCCATGACTCAAATCAGAACACCTCTATTCAGCTTTGCTATTATTGCCGATACCCACATCATGCCTGACGACGGTTCAGACACGGCACCTTATGCGGTTCTGAATAAAGCAAACCAAAGGGCACGCATGGTTGTCGCGGACCTGAAACTCCACTATCCTGAATTTGTGATCCACTTGGGTGATATGGTCCGGCCTTTTCCTGCTTTGCAAAATTATGACGATGTGTGCAGGCTCGCCCTAAATATTTTTCAGGATATTCCGTGCCCAGTCCATTACCTGCCGGGCAATCACGACATTGGCGATAAACCAATTGCTTGTGCCCCGGCGCCCCAAGTCTGCGATGACTTCATTGGCAAGTACAAAGAACATTTTGGCCCCACATTTGACGCTTTCGATCATCAAGGCGTTCAGTTCATCACTCTGAACGCTTCGGTGATGAACAGTGGGTTGTCAGAGGAAGCAGATCAATGGGTGTGGTTGGAACAGTTCACAAAAGACCATATTGATGAACGTTGCTTTGTCTTTATTCATTATCCACCCTACCTCACCATTCGCGATGAACAGCCTCATTATGACAATATTGACGAGCCAGGCCGAACCCAACTGCTAGAATTGTTGAAGAGTCTAAATGTTGAGGGAATGTTTGCAGGCCATGTACATCATTTTTTCTACAATCGTGATGTTCAGACCGATATGTACTGCCTGCCATCTACTGCGTTTACCCGACATGATTTCAGCGAGTTATTTGCGATTGCACCAGGTTCAGAATTCGGACGAGATGATGCTGAAAAACTCGGCTATGCTATGGTCGACGTCTTTGCCGATACACACGCGGTTCGGTTGATTAATGTTGATGAAACGCAAGTCGGCACTGGGACGGTTGCATCGACAATTAAACCATTACACCCGCGTCAAGGTCATGTTCCTCCTATAGCTGTTCAACTTCGTCATGATTGGACTGCAATTTCAGCGCTGCCAACTAATGGACCATTGGATGATTTTAGTCGTAAGAGTGCCCGCAATGACTATCCTATACTTTCCACATGGCAAATGGGTCTGACATGGTTGCGTGTGCCTCTGGACGATCTGGGGGCGGCTGTTTCGCGCGATCGGATGGGCAATCTCATCGAAATGGGCCAGCGCTTCATCGTCGTGACCTTTGGGATACCTAGCGAAAAGGCACTTGAAAACTTATGTACACACGCTCTGCTGATTGAAGCACTGGAGATTGTACTCTCACCCGATGATATGATGCATGCAGCCGCTTCAATAGAAGCTCTGCGCTGTCGCCTTAAGAAACCGATTTATATTGGCCCCCTAGCGAGTTCGGCACAACAAGCTGGCAAAAACGTTAAAGTTTTTGCCCATAAAACAAGTTTTGGGTTTCGCGTAAACGAACTTTCGGATTCTGATCACATTTCGAATGCACAAATAGACACCATGAACGCGGCCGATGGACTATTGTTTCAAGTCCGTTCAGACGAAGATATCCTCCATCAGTTAGCGGCGATCGATGGCGTTAGTGCGGAACTGAAAAAACTTGCTATAATTCATGTTAATACGTCTCGAACACATCCTGCACATGGACAATTTGATGCCATTCATCTTGCCAACCAGACGGCATTGGCCTGTTTGGGTGCTTACTCAATGTCCCAAGGGCTTGTGGTTCTGGACACACTTATGGACATTGATCGGGGTGATTTCCCACGAAGCGGTTTGATTGATCGAAGGGGTAATTTAAATCTGTCAGGAAGATACTTGAAGAGTTTATTAGCGTTTCTGGGTCCCCAAACACCACAATGCCTTCTCATCATTGACGATATTTCAGTAACGCCAGAACGTACACTCATTTGCTTTCAGAAAGAGGGCACATTATTTTGCCTTTGTCTGAGCCATACTATGGATGGAATCGGTGCTGGACACCTCAACAAAAGATTTAGAAAAAACCGAAACTGCCTTGATTTAAGAAGCGGAACCTTTATCGATATAGACAAAGCAGAAGTTTCGAACGCAGCGCTCTTGCTCAAACTATGAATTACTCATCTCGTCACACTTTTGTTCCGACTTTCTATTCGTGCTCTCCGTTTATGATCATCACCATTCTTGCATGTCCACCATACTACAGCGCTACTTTTAGGAAGATAATATTCTAGTTCTTTATTATTCTTTTCATAGTCCCACTCTAAACAAAGAGTTGAATTTCTTGCTGTAAGGTTGTCTTCAGCAGAAGCTGTAGGGAGCACCACCTGCCCTACTCAAGCAAGAACGAAGGCCACTGAGATCGCGCACTGAGGCAACGTAACAAGCAACGACGGCGCTTAAGCGGAAATGCTGGACTGGAAACGTATATGGCACAAAAGCCCAAGGGAATGTGGTGGAGAACTTACCATCGCCTTCAGGAGCGCGCATGTGAGGCTGAGCAACGTTCGGATGATCAGTTTATTTTGGTGGCTAGGCGGTTGGTGAAGTTGGAGTGATTACAGTCTTGAAATATTTGAATGGGCATTGTGTAGTCATTCACCAAAATTAGGGGGCAACTAATAGGGCGTCAAGTTTGTCTGACAATACCCTAATAACTATAGTGAGACCCCATTAATCAGTTTTAAAACCTACTTTGTCTTTCAACCTGCTGGCGGCGTATATGATGCATCGTTCGCCATTACGGCGGCAGCTGCAACATCAGCTCCGGTGTAAAGGTTTACAGTTTTCATTGTTTCAAATGTACCTGCCTGCATTATTTTCATGTACAGAGCCATGTAAGCTTGCAAAGACGGCATATCGGCAATTGCCATAATGTGATAGTCTTGACCTTGTACGCCATACATTCCCACAAGCTTTCCACCAACACTCTCACAAGCAGCAGCAGCAGCAGCTGTTCTGTCTTCTTGGTTGGTAATAATAGAACTCATAGCCTCTTTTGTGTAACGACCTTGTAGCATATATAGTGACATTGTTTTCTCCCCATTTAATTTATGTTTTTAAAACGTATGGGCAGTTTTTAAATTTTTCAAGGATAAATGCACAAAACATTTATAAGAGATGATAGCCAGATTGAAGCCAACCATGATAATATCCTATTACTCTTCCCCCTGAGTAAGCTCAGGACCAAGAACCAAGAACCGGGGGTTACTGCGCCCACTCCAAACCGTTGAAACGCGCACAGCTGACCCCAGGGCCCCGAACCAAGTGTCGCGCGCCTCGGACCTCGGAGGTTTAGTGTTGGGGTGGTGCGTAGCTAACCCCTCAGAGTCTATCACATTATAAATTAACTTGTTTTTCTATTTTAGGGTGAGCATACTAATTCGAGACTAAGGCAATTTAGTGTTTGTGTGGGATGCTGTTCTTTACAAAATAGAGTTCGGTGCTAAAGGAAAAATGAAGCTGATGTCAAAATAGCTTCTTAAATCAAAATGTTAAGGAATTATGGTAAATTAAATGCAAAAAATCTTTAGTATAATAATTCTATATATCCTAATTTATAGTGCGCCAATAAATGCAAATACAGTTTTAGATTCGCAAAGAATTCTAACACAGTTAGGCTTTAAACCTGGCTCTATTGATGGCTCATATGGGAATAAAACAAAAAAAGCATTGCAAAATTTTTATATATCAATCGGGAAAAAATATGATGGCTCTTTAGATATGAATGAATTGATAGACTTAAAAAAAGCTATTAAAATATCAGGAGTTAAAAATGTTTGCAGTTCATCAGTAAACTTAGAGAAAACTGAAGGAATTTCTAAAAGGTATATAGATGCAGATTTTAATTCGTACTTCGCAAAATCCAAAATAACAGATTTACCTAGATTTGGATCAAGGACAGATGGAATTCTAATACCAGAACTAGCGCCTGGATTTGGGGTTGCAGAAATTAAATTAATTGCTGATTTCAATAATGATAATTTTGATGACATAATGATAGAAAATCAGAACACTAACATTCCACCAATTTTTTTAATGTCAAAAGGAAATGGTGAATTTGAGATAAGAAATAACCTTTCAAACAAAGCTTCTCGACGCCATATCCGAAAAGCAGTTGCTGCTGATTTTAATAATGATGGGCTGTTGGATGTTGCAGGCTTTACTACTGGTGATGCGTATAAAGAAAAACGTTGGCCCAGAGGAGAGCAGGATATTCTTTTGATAAATGAAGGGGGAAAAACATTTCGTGAAGTAAAAATCCCTGAATGGACAAGAAATGATTGGAACCATGGTGGTGGAGCCGCTGATATTGATGGAGATGGTCTAGTCGATATTTTGCCTGTAGCTGAAGAGCCAGCTCAAAAAACTGGTCCGATTAAAAATTTTGGAAATAACGTATTTAAAAAAGGGAAAGTTTCTTATTCAAGAATTGTTGTTAAGGAAACCTCATCATCAGTTGTAACTGGAGATCTTAATAAAGATGGGCACGTAGACTTGGTTTTTGCTATAACTAAAAACCAAAATGCTAGTGCTGGATTTAGAAGTAAGGATTTAAAAACAAACACTATTCAAGTTATATATGGTGATGGAGACTTCAATTTCAAAGATAATAAGCGTATTTCTTTTGGGCATCATTGGCTTACTCCTGATGAAGTAAAACAAAACAGAAAAAATCAGAAAAAATTTACAACTTCGCTTGATCCCCATTCTATTATACCTACGATGGGTTTTAAATTCCAGGGTGGTACGTCAAATGTTGAACTGGTGGACGTTAATAGAGATGGATTACTAGATATAATTGCTGGTTATATATTTTCTGGTGGTTCCCTTCAAATGTCTAGCGGTTTTAAGGTTTATATTAACCAAGGTAATTGTTTTGATGATCAAACTGACACTTTCTTTCCAAATCAACGCATAAACCGGGAAACAGAACCTGGCACTCAAACTGCCTATATTCACCGTTTTTATTTTAAAGATATTTCTGGGGATAAATTACCTGATTTAGTCCTCCAGATGGATGGTTTTATGGATTTTTTGTCAAGTAAAGAGCCATACCATCCAAATATATTTATTAATAACGGGTCAAATGTTTATTTGCCACTTTCGAAGGAAAATGGACCTCGTTTAAATTTTGAAACTTATAAACCTGATTGGACAGATACCAAACAAAGATTCGAAGAAACTTTAGAAACCCACTTCCACTCGGTAGGAGATTTTGATGGCGATGGTCGTGCTGATTTTGTTTTTATTAAAAAGAGTGCTTACAGTAGTAAGCTACACGTCTTGCTTCAGAGGACCCCAAAAGAAAAAGAAATTGAAAAAGCAAGAATCGCTTCATTACGAAAAACAATCATTGGTGATTATAATGTAAGCTTTACCTTAGAAACGCCGCAGAAAACAAACGTTGCCAATGGTAAGTTAGAGATTACGCCAGGCTCTCTGGAATTAAACGATTTAGTTTATAAAGCTTATTTTCAATCAAACTTGAAATTTATGGATTGGAAAATCATCGATGGTAATATTTTAGATCTCAAAGCAGATGGATTGAGCATTGATAACTTTGGAGAGTGTTTAACTATGAAAGGTATGATTAAAGAAAATGCAGTTTTCAAAAATGTCATAGATGAACGTGGGCCCATGAAAGATAATGATTGTCGTGACAAACAAAAACTTTGGCCAATTTCTATGAAAATAGAAAAAATAGACTATGAGGCTACAAGAGAAGCAAATAGATTGAAATTAAGAAAGAATGCTAAGAAACTTAATGAAGTTCAACGACAGGCTAAAATAAAGGCAGACAAAGAAGAAAAAAAACTCCAGGAAGAAAAGCTTAAACTTGAAGTAGTGCCGGTAAATTTTAAAAATGTGAGTATTAAAGTTTCAAAACGTGAAGGCAGTTATCAAGGAGTGTCTGTTAACATAGATGGGTTATCAGTAGGGAGTGCGGACTATAATAGGTTTAGCTTTAATTTAATGATCGATTATGCTGAAAAATCTTCCAACCGTGGTCTAACTAACCTATTACGAATTCAAGTGTCAGGTAAAAATATGATACCAGAGAATGCTCTCTCTAATCTCGAAAATTGTAAAAATATAACATGGAAAAAAACAAATAGTGGTATAAAATTACATTATTTAATTGGTAATGAGTCTGAGTCAAATATTTGTATATTGAAAAACTTATATCCTGAAAAACGTAACTTTCTTGGTAGTATTGCGAATGCATTGCCTGATATTTTGAAGAAAGGGTTAGCTGAAGATCAAGAACAACTTGAAGCTATTTTGCATTTATTAAATGATGCAAAACAACAAGAACTATAAAAAATATTGGTCACTATTAT
>ENA-ORXF01001159-ORXF01001159.1-marine-metagenome-genome-assembly--contig:-NODE-1159-length-17381-cov-4.720354_pt1 | contig 17381 bp, 19 predicted proteins | sample MGYA00237864_ERZ511476 | MGnify/ENA primary metagenome ERZ511476 (study PRJEB26306, sample SAMN06343908) | marine metagenome | isolation source: coastal waters | place: Atlantic Ocean: West Antarctic... | reverse complement strand
CTTCAATACTAGAAGATGCGAATGGTGATGGAGACCCAACAAATGATTTTAGCGATAATAGCAATCCTACGTTGCCAAGTTTCACAAGCTAAAACAATAGCTACACCTTCTGGATATATAGGAAAAAGGTTGATACCTCTTTTACTAAATGACGGTCATGTTGTAGTGTGTGCTGTTCGAGATAAAACAAGAGCACAAAATTATTTTAAAGACAGGAAAAACATTATTTTAGTTGAGGCAGATTTTTTAAATTCACAAAGTTTAGAGAACATTCCAAAAGACATCGATATTGCGTATTACTTGATACATTCGATGTCTAACTCGGTAAAAGAGTTTCATATTTTAGAAGAAAAATGTGCTTTCAACTTTAAAAGGTTTGCAGAACAATCTCAGCTAAAACAAGCTATTTACTTAAGCGGAATTACAAACGACACAAAACTCTCTAAACACCTGCTTTCCAGAAAAAATGTAGAAAAAACATTGGCCTCTGAGAAATATGCTTTAACCACTTTTAAAGCCGGAATTATTGTAGGATCTGGAAGCTCTTCTTTTGAAATAATTAGAGATATTGTAGAGAAACTACCTTTTATGATCGCTCCGAAATGGTTAAATACAAAAACGCAACCCCTAGGTATTAGGGACATCCTATCCTTTTTGCACAGAGCTATCGGCAAAAAAGAACTGTACAACAAATCGTTTGATGTTTTTGGACCAGAAATACTGACTTACAAAGAGATGCTATATCAGTTTGCAGCAGTAAGAAAGCTAAAAAGACGGATTGTAACTGTACCTGTGATGACTCCAAAACTGTCTTCTTATTGGCTCTATTTTGTAACCTCTACTTCTTACAAATTAGCAACAACCTTGGTAAACTCTATGGGTGTAGAAGTTATTGGTAATAAAAGTAACATTAACACGCTTTTAGATGTGCAGCCAATGTCCTACAAGCAAGCCGTTGAATTTGCTTTTGAAAAGATAAAACAAAATAGTATTATTTCTAGCTGGAAGGATTCTTACATCAGTAGTGGAAAATTAAAAAACTACGTACACGAGTTTATCAATGTACCAAAACACGGCTGTTTTAAAGATTTTAAGCAGAGAACGGTAAAAGACAAAGAAAAAGCGCTAGACAAAATTTGGGCAATCGGTGGTGAAACAGGCTGGTATTATGGTACTTTCCTTTGGAAAATTCGCGGTATTGTAGATCAATTTTATGGCGGTGCCGGCCTACGAAGAGGCAGAAGACATCCAACCGATTTAAATGCTGGAGATGCGCTAGATTTTTGGCGCGTTATTTATGCCGATAAAGAAAAAGGCAAACTACTACTTTACGCAGAAATGATTTTACCCGGAGAAGCGTGGTTAGAATTTAAAATAGAAAATGGCAAAATTTACCAAACGGCTACTTTTAGGCCGCACGGTCTTGCTGGCAGATTATATTGGTATTCTGTAATGCCTTTTCATTGGTTTGTATTTAACGGAATGATTAACAACATTAATAAATAATTTTGAAGAAACAACATCTACCAGAAAAAACGTGTTTGGTCTGTAAACTACCTTTTACGTGGCGAAAAAAATGGGAAAAAAATTGGGAAGATGTAAAATATTGTAGCGAAAAATGCAGAAGAAACAAGAAAACACAGGGATAGTTTGGTTTCGTAATAATCTACGAGTTGACGACAATGCCTCCTTAAAAAAAGCGATAGAAAATCATTCGAAAATAATTGCCGTTTATTTTTTTGATCCTAATTTATTTAAAATTGATGCCTTCGGATTTCAGAAAACAGCAAAATACCGAGCAAAATTTCTAATTGAAACGGTTACCGACCTAAAAAAGAATTTAGCAGATTTAAATATTACCCTGCTTACCTATTTCTCAAGTCCGGAAGACAAACTTCATGAAATTTGTGATGCCTTTGAAATTAAAACAATTTATACGCAAAAGGAATGGACCCGAGAAGAAGTTATTACAAATGATTTTATAAAAAACACGCTTTCAGAAGCTGTAAACTTGGTGGAAGATTACGATCAATTCTTATACAATCCAGAAACAGTTTCTAAAGATTTTACAAACATTCCGAATGTATTTACCGTTTTTAGAAAAAAATTAGAGAAAACAGTACAAATTCCTAAAGAAGTAACCGTTTCAAAATGTGCTCTAGAAAATCTATTTGAAAATAAAACAACAATACCAACACTTCAAGAGTTAGGTTTTGACCATTTTGATACCCATGTAAAATCTGCTTTTCCATTTTCTGGAGGAGAAACGGCAGCATTAGAACGATTAGAAAATTATTTTTTTGAAACGAAAAAAGTCGGCTTCTACAAGAAAACGAGAAACGGATTGGTAGGCGCAGATTATAGCACAAAGTTTTCACCTTGGTTGGCAAATGGTAGTTTGTCTGCCAAAACCATCTATTGGAAAATTAAAGAATACGAAGCTCAATTTGGTTCAAACGACTCGACATATTGGGTGATTTTTGAATTGATTTGGCGAGATTATTTTAAATACATCTCTTTAAAATACAATGCGAAAGTTTTTCAACTTGGCGGAATTTTAGAGAAAAAACATCAATGGAGCTCTGATCAAAAGTTGATAAATCAATGGATAAACGGAGAGACAAAGGACGATTTTGTAAACGCAAATATGATTGAGTTAAAAGAAACTGGTTTTATGAGTAATAGAGGTCGGCAGAATGTGGCTTCTTACTTTGCAAAAGAACTTTTGTTAGATTGGAGAATTGGCGCAGCGTATTTCGAATCGACGTTACTAGATTACGATGTGCATAGCAATTATGGAAACTGGATGTATGTTGCAGGTGTAGGGAATGATCCAAGAGACCGAAAGTTTAATACCCAAATGCAAGCAGCACGTTATGATGGAAATCATAAATTCAGAAAAATGTGGCTACAAACCTCTTTAACATAACAATACAACAGAGCTTACTCTCTTCCCAAATCAAAAAATGAAAAAATTACGTTTAATTTTAGGAGATCAACTCAATAGCAAACATTCTTGGTTTACAGAGACTGACGACAATGTTATCTATTGCCTGTTTGAAACGCGACAAGAAACAGACTATGTAACGCATCATATTCAGAAAGTTGTTGGCTTTTTTGCTGCGATGCGAAATTTTGCACTAGAATTAGAAAAAGCGAATCACAACGTTATTTATTTCAATATAAATGATGCACAAAACACACAAAGTTTAGTTGACAATTTAACCTTGTTAATTAAAGAAAATACGATTGATAAATTTGAATATTTAGCACCAGATGAATATAGACTTGAAGCACAATTAAAAGATTTTGCTGCGGACTTAAGCATTGAAACTGATGTGTTCTCAACCGAACATTTCTACACAGAAAGAGAAGATTTAGGCATTTTCTTCAAAGGGAAAAAACAATTTTTGATGGAAAATTTTTATCGCAATATGCGTAAAAAACATCAAATTTTAGTGATTGACAATCAGCCTGAAGGTGGTAAGTGGAATTTTGATGCAAGCAACCGTAAAAAATGGAAAGGCGAAGCGCTAATTCCGCAAGAAATTAGTTTTGATATTAATGTTACGAATATCATTACCGATATTGAAAAAGCGGGTATTAAAACCATTGGAAACATCAACCCGAAGTATTTTGAATACCCTATTTCTAGAAGTCAAGCTTTAGTTCAATTAACCTATTTCTGCGAACACTTATTGGTTCATTTTGGTGATTACCAAGATGCCATGCATACAGACAAAATCTATCTTTTTCATAGTCGAATTTCTTTCGCAATGAATACCAAGATGGTTTCACCGAAAGAGGTTGTTGATACCGTTTTAGAAACCTATAGAGCGCAAGAAGACGTCATAGACATTTCTCAAGTAGAAGGATTTATAAGACAAATTTTAGGTTGGCGAGAATACATGAGAGGCATGTATTGGATGTTAATGCCAAATTACAAAAAAGAAAATTTTTTAGAGAATAAAAATAAATTACCCGACTTCTTTTGGACGGGAAAAACAAAAATGAATTGTTTGAAAAATGCCATCAACAACTCCTTAGACAACGGATATGCGCATCACATTCAACGACTAATGATTACCGGTAATTTTGCCTTGTTAACACAGATACATCCAGATGAAATAGATGCTTGGTACTTGGGTATTTATGTAGACGCCATTGAATGGGTGCAATTGCCAAACACACGCGGCATGAGTCAGTTTGCAGATGGTGGTAAAATTGCAACAAAGCCTTATGTTTCTAGTGGAAGTTACATCAGTAAAATGAGTAATTATTGCGATGCTTGTGCGTATAAAAAAGCTAAGAAATTTGAAGCGGATGCCTGCCCTTTCAATACCCTTTATTGGAATTTCTTAGACGAAAAAAAAGAAAAACTGTCTTCTAATTTCAGAATGAAAATGATGTACAGTGTCTTAAATAAAATGACTTCTGAAGACAGAGCAAAAATAAAAGAAAAAGCAAATCATATTATAGAAAACTTAGATGAATACTAACAGAGAAGAAATACATGTTGTTTGGTTTAAACGCGATTTGCGTTTGCAAGATAATGAGGCCATTAAAAATGCTTTAGAATCCAACAAACGTGTGCTTTTTTTATATGTTTTTGAAGATTCTTTACTAAACGACCCGCATTATGACAAACGTCATTGGAATTTTATAAAACAATCGATCGTAGATTTAAATATTGAATTAAAAAAATACAACACCAAAGTACTTTGTGTGCAGACAGAAGTTGTAAATGCTTTCAATCAGATTTTTAATTCTTTTAAAATTGACACTGTATACTCCCATCAAGAAACAGGTTTACTAATCACCTACAATAGAGACAAAGAGTTTACAAGATATTGTAGAAACAATTCTGTAAATTGGATAGAAAACAATAACAACGGCGTTCTAAGAGGGCTATTAAATAGAGACGATTGGTTTGTGAAATGGGATGACTATATGTATGATTCTCTGATTAAAAATGAATTTACCACCTCTAGTTTTATTACAACTGAAGAAATTACCCTGTTGGAAAAATATTTTCAGACGGTAGACCTAAAAACACCCAAACACGAATATTTTCAAAGAGGAGGCACAAAAACGGCGTGGAGATATGCCAATACATTTTTTGACAAACGCCATGAAAAATACATGTTTAATATTTCTAAGCCAGCTTTAGCAAGAGAAAGTTGCAGCAGACTTTCACCGTATATTGCCTGGGGAAATATTTCTATACGCCAAGTCTTTCACGAAGCACTTCAATGTAAAACAGATGCAAACAAAAGACATTTAGGCGCATTTATTTCTAGGTTGCGATGGCAGGCACATTTTATACAAAAATTTGAAATGGAACATACCATGGAGAATGCCAGTATAAATAAGGGCTATCAAAAATTAAAAAAGAGTATTTCTACTGAATACCAAACGGCATGGGAAACAGGCAAGACAGGATTTCCTTTAATTGATGCATGTATGCGTTGTTTGACAGAAACTGGTTATTTAAATTTCAGAATGCGTGCCATGTTGGTTTCGTTTTTTACACATATTTTATGGCAACCTTGGCAAGCGTCCTCACAGCATTTATCTAAATTGTTTTTAGACTTTGAGCCCGGTATTCACTTTCCACAACTGCAAATGAATGCAGGCGAGACAGGCATCAATATCCTTAGAATTTACAATCCTATAAAAAACAGTTTAGAGCACGATGAGGATGGAACTTTTATAAGAAAATGGGTTCCAGAATTGGCACATCTAGAAACTCCTTTTGTGCACGAACCTTACTTGATGACTCCCTTAGATCAGCAATTTAATAATTTTGAACTGGGTGTAGATTATCCAAACCCTATTGTTGAAATTAAAATTGCGAGAAAAAAAGCAAGTGATACGTTGTGGAATATGAAAAAAAATACTGAAGTTAAAAGAGAAAGTGAACGCATACTTAAAAAACACACGCTCTCTAATAGAGACAACATGCGCATCCAAGAATAAACAAGTACTTCTTGCAAAATATAATATTGTGTTAATTTTTGTTTAACTTAATTGTAAAACACTTAAACATAATGATATTTATCGTACCTTTGGGTAATGATATTTAACACAACTCTTAATAATAAGGATGCAACCGCAACAATGAATGATTTGCTTGGCAAGTCTTATAGTTTTTTAAAAGCTATAAAAATGGGCGGAGTTGGCTCTAAACGCATGATTATTGATGCCGTTAGTCCTGGCTTTCTAAAAGTAATTAATGCTGTTTCGGATGTTAATTATGGCAATATAGAACTAAGAGAAAAGGGTATTATCGTACACATTAATAAGGGCTTAAAAAACTACAGTTGGGCAATACCTTATTATCAATTGCATACTTACAAGACCGAAGGCTTTAGCATTCATGCACAAGGTAATTTTGTGAGATTTAAAAGCAATAAATTATTAAAAGAAAACAAACAATTTATTGATAAAGTTATTAATTGTAAGATAGAAAACAACAAACAATATGATTTCCAATAAAGAGGAACAATTAAGCAGTATTTCTATTGATAGAATCATAGAAATGGCTTGGGAAGACAGAACTACATTTGAGTCAATTCAATTTCAATTCGGTTTAAAAGAACAAGAGGTAATCGATTTGATGCGGAGAGAAATGAAACTGAAAAGCTTTCAAATGTGGCGAAAAAGAGTCCAAGGAAGAAAAACAAAACATGAGAAATTAAGAACGTTCGAAAAGGGCAGATTTAAATGTACTAGACAAAGAAGTATTTCGAACAACTCTATCTCAAAAAGATAAACAGCATGCTTTGCTTTTAAGCTAAGAAGACTTAAAGACAGCATCTAAAAAAGAGCACATGAACACAGCAATGAAGTTAAAAGAAAATTCAGAAAAAATAAATGGTTTCTCAACAGAAGAAATAGGAGATGATCACTTATTTACCGGTTTAAAAACACCAATGAAGGCTAACGCTTTTGTAATCTCTGATGAAGATAAAAAAGAAAAAATTGCGACTTTATTTGCAGAAATAATGGACGTAATGGGTCTAGACTTGACAGACGATTCTTTGAAAGGAACGCCGAAAAGAGTAGCCAAAATGTATATTGATGAAATTTTTTCAGGATTAAATCCTGCAAACAAACCGAAAGTAGCTTTGTTTGACAATAAATACCAGTACAACCAAATGTTGGTTGAAAAAAACATCACATTTTATTCTAACTGTGAGCACCATTTTGTACCCATTATAGGAAAAGCACACATTGCTTATATTTCTTCAGGAAAAGTGATTGGTTTATCAAAAATAAATAGAATTGTACAGTATTACGCCAAAAGACCTCAGGTTCAAGAGCGTTTGACGAACCAAATAGCAGAAGAGTTAAAGGCAATTTTAGAAACAGAAGATGTTGCTGTAATCATAGATGCAAAACACCTATGTGTATCTTCAAGAGGAATTAAGGATGACACCTCAGCCACAGTAACGTCTTACTTTGGAGGTAAATTTAATAGCCAAGAAAAAATAGCAGAATTACAAAACACCTTAAATTACTAATTATGAAACTAATAGACCACGCATTAGAGTTTGAAACAAGAAAAAAGAGATTCCCAACAACTAGCGATCGTATTATGGCGGCTAGAGAAGCAAAGGAGCTTATTTTGAATTTAAACGAAGTTTACAAAAAAAATAAAGATGCTAAAATTATGGATATCATGAAAAGATTGACAGTAATTAAGCAAAGAATAGAAAGACGTTTAAAGGGAAAACCGTTAACGTCTTAACAATTCATAATTTTCTTGCGGTTCTTCTAAGTTTTATAATTATATTACCGCTTATAAAACTGAAAAGTAACAATGAATTTAACGGAACGCGCAGAAGAATTTGAACACAGAAAGTTCTCATTTAAAACAACAAGTGATAGAATTGTAGCATCTAGAGAGGTAAAAGCCCTTATTTTAGAGCTCAACGAAGTATATAAATTAGAGAAAGATCTTGAAATAATGGATCAAATGAAGCGCTTGACAGCTGTAAAACAGAAAATTGAAAAGCGCTTGAAAGGAAGACCTTAAAAGCATATGAGAAAAATAGTAGTAGTTGGAGGAAGCAAAGGAATTGGACATGCAATTGTACAATCTTTAATTGAAGAAAATTTAGTTGTAAACATTAGCAGAACCGCTCCTTTGCAGCCCCACGCTAACCTTACTCATTATTCGTGTGACATTCTTACCGATGATTTACCAGATATTGAAGCTGTAGATACTTTAATCTACTGTCCTGGTAGTATTAATTTAAAACCAATTTCAAGATTAAAATTAGAAGACTTTAGAGAGGACTTTGAGATAAACGTAATTGGCGCTGTAAAGGCAGTTCAAAAATACCTTCCAAAACTAAAGCACGGAGAAAATCCTTCCATCTTACTTTTTAGCACAGTAGCTGCTAAATTGGGTATGCCTTATCACGCAAGTGTGGCAGCTGCAAAATCGGCTGTAGAAGGTCTTGCAAAATCTTTGGGCGCAGAACTAGCTCCTACCATCCGTGTAAACGCAATTGCACCAACAGTTACAGAAACTGATTTGGCATCTAAACTATTAAGAAATGAAAAGATGGTGGAAAGTATTACCGAACGTCATCCTCTTAAAAAGTTTTTAAAGCCCCAAGAAGTTGCAGATATGGCAACCTTCTTGATTTCCGACAAAGCAAAATCCATTTCTGGTCAAATATTTGAACTTGATTGTGGAATTGTAAGTTTTAAAATTTAAATAACATGACAGATATATATAAAATCAAAGTCAATAGCTTACAAAATAAAGCTATTGACTTATCCGAATACAATAATAAATATATTCTTTTTGTAAATGTAGCTTCAAAATGTGGCTTTACATCACAATATAAAGAGCTAGAAGAGCTATACAAAATGCATGAAGATAACCTAATGATTGTTGGATCTCCTTGCAATCAATTTGGGAGTCAAGAACCAGGAACAGCAGAAGATATTGAAGCTTTCTGTAAAGTTAATTTTGGAGTCAGTTTCTTAATGACAGAAAAAATAGATGTGAAAGGCAGCAAACAGCACCCTTTATATTCTTGGTTAACAGACAAGACATTGAATAATTCTAAAAGCTCTACAGTAAAATGGAATTTTCAAAAATATTTAGTATCTCCTGAAGGACAACTAGTTGACTATTATTTTTCAATCACAAAACCCTCGAGCTCAAAAATAACGAAACACTTAATATAAAAAATATGTTCGGAATCTTTAAGAAAAAATCTGAAGCAGACAAACTTCAAGACAAGTATAAAAAAGTAATGGAAGAAGCCTACAAATTGCAATCAATTAACAGAACGGATAGCGATTCAAAATACAAAGAGGCAGATGATATATTAAAAGAAATTGACGCTTTAAAGGCTAAAGAGTAAGAATGAAACAACTAAAACTAACCATTTTATTTCTAGTTGTAAACTTTAGTGGCTTGGCCATTGGTAGTTGGTTGATGAATAATGGCCCACTTTCTGATTGGTACACAGATTTAAACCAAGCTCCCTGGACACCACCTGGTTATGTTTTTGGTATTGCATGGACATTAATAATGATTTGTTTCTCTATCTATTTAGGCAAACTCTTCACAGCAAGCAACAGCAAAAATAATCTGGCTATTTTCTTATTTCAATTTACATTAAACGTAAGCTGGAACTTCATTTTTTTTAATCAGCATTTAGTATTCCTTGCGCTGGTAAATATTGTTTTACTAACGGCACTTCTATTTCTGTATTTTTTTAAATTCAGTAATAAAGCCAAGAACTATAAATATCTATTGTTACCTTACATGATTTGGTTGTGCATAGCAACCTCTTTAAATCTTTATATCTTAGTACACAATTAAAATGAAAATATACACGCTTCACAAAAAACAGCAATTACCCATTACCTTAGACAAAGCCTGGGAATTTTTATCAAACCCTAAAAACTTAGCTATTATTACTCCAGATTACATGAGTTTTAATATCATGTCTAAAATAGACCGCCCGCTATATACAGGACAAATTATTCAATACATCGTAACACCGTTGTTAGGAATTAAAACCAAGTGGGTTTCTGAGATTACACACATAGAGGAGAAAAAATACTTTGTAGATGAACAAATGTACGGACCTTATGCACTTTGGCATCACAAACATTTTGTAAAAGAAATAGAAGGTGGAGTAGAATTAGAGGACATTATCGACTATAAAGTTCCCTTAGGAGTTTTGGGGCAGCTAGTGCATCCTTTTTTAGTAAAACCAAAATTAGAAGAAATTTTTAATTACAGACAAGAAAAATTAGTAACCCTTTTTGGTGAAATGAAATAAAATGATGGATACTATTAATGTTTTTTGGTTTCGTAGAGATTTAAGGTTAGATGATAATGTTGGATTTTACAATGCTCTGAAAAGCGATTATCCTGTGCTGCCCGTCTTTATTTTTGACGAAGAGATTTTAGACAAACTCCCTAAAGACGACGCTAGACTTACTTTTATTCATGAAACACTGCAAAAAATGCGTGCGAAGTTAGAGGATAAAAATGAGAGTAGCATCGCCTTATTTCACGGAAATCCAGTAGAAATATATAAAGAATTACTGGTTAAATATAAGATACACACAGTATTTACAAATAGAGATTACGAACCTTACGCCAAAGAAAGAGACGATAAAGTTGAACAAATATTAACTGAAAATAATATTGAATTCAAAACCTTCAAAGACCAAGTAATTTTTGAGAAAAATGAGGTTACTAAAAAAGACGGTTTACCTTACGTTGTGTATACGCCTTTTATGAAAGTCTGGAAAGAGCAATTTAAAACTCATAATTTAGATTTTTATTATACCAGTTCTTTCTTAAGCAACCTCGTACAAAATAAAAGGTTGCCCAATTTAAGCTTAGAAGATCTTGGATTTACACAGTCAAATCAAAAAATAGAAAAACACATCGTTACACCAGTACTCATTCAAAATTATGAGGAAACACGCAACTTTCCTGCCCTAGACTCCACGTCAAAATTAGGACCACATTTACGTTTTGGTACGGTAAGTATTCGTAAAATGATAGAAAAAGCAATTACAGAAAAAAATGAGATTTTTTGGCAAGAGCTCATCTGGCGGGAATTTTTTATGCAAATTCTATGGCATTTTCCTCACACCTCTAAAAGATCTTTCAAAGCAAAGTACGATAGAATTGAATGGCGGAATAATGAAGACGAGTTTAAAAAGTGGTGTGATGGAGAAACAGGATATCCGTTAGTTGATGCTGGTATGCGTCAATTAAACCAAACAGGTTTTATGCACAATAGGATAAGAATGTTGGTTGGTAGTTTTCTATGCAAACACTTATTAATAGATTGGAGATGGGGAGAAGCTTATTTTGCTGAAAAATTGCATGATTATGAAATGGCAAGTAACATTGGAAATTGGCAGTGGGTTGCTGGTTCTGGTGTAGATGCTGCACCTTATTTCAGAATTTTCAATCCGACTACACAAATTAAAAAGTTTGATAAAGAATTGACATATATCAATAAATGGGTTCCAGATTTTCAAGAATTCACATATCCCAAAGAAATGGTAGACCATAAAGAAGCAAGAGAAAGGTGTTTAGCGGTCTACAAAGAGGCTTTAAATTAAAAACTACTTCGAATTCCTACATAATATTTATGTTGTGTAAAGTTAAATTACACTACTGTAAATAAGATACTTACCTTTTCATGATTTAAAGAAATTTATTTATTAAATAGCTTCGATACCTATGGAATCTTTTTTATGCAAAAAAAAACATTTTTAGTTAGGCTAAGATCTCAATTTTTGTTTTATTTGCCCACTGAAAATTAAAAGCCGATGTAGCTCAGCTGGCTAGAGCAGCTGATTTGTAATCAGCAGGTCGTGGGTTCGAGTCCCTCCATCGGCTCCATTTATTAAAAGCTTCAAAATAAACTTTGAAGCTTTTTTATTGCTCTTCAATAGCGAAGAAACAGCTTTCTTATCCTCTTTCTTTCATTCACTAAAAATCAATATAGATAGTTCTCTAAATTAGCTATATTGCAATTTATCATTCCTTTTATTTAAAAAAATAATTATGAAACTAAAAGTTGGTTTATTAGGTGGTGGCTCTTGGGGAACTACCGTTGCTTCATTAACATCAAAAAATAGTGAAACAACACTATGGGCAAGAGATGCAGCTACTGTAAAAGAAATCAATGAATTCAACTCTAATGCGAAATACCTTCCAAATGCAAAACTGCACAAAGGCTTAAAAGCATCAAATTCTATCAAAGAAACGGTAGAAAATGCAGATGTTATTGTAATGGGAATTCCTTCTCAACATTTTAGAGCGGTACTCATAGAAGCAAAACCCTTTATAAGACCTTGGGTTCCTATTGTTAGTTTGGCGAAGGGTTTAGAAACTTCAACCAAAATGAGAATGACAGAAATCATTGAAGAAATTATGCCTGGCCATCCTGCTGGTGTTCTTACGGGTCCAAATTTAGCAAAGGAAATTCATTCTGGTAAAGCTGCAGCTGCTGTAATTTCTATGGTTGATAAAACCATTGCCAAAAAACTACAAGGTGTTTTTAGTTCTGGCTTGTTTAGAGTATATACCAATACAGATGTTATTGGAAGTGAATTAGGTGGTGCTTTAAAAAATGTTATGGCCATTGCTGCAGGAATGGGAGATGGGGCAAATGCAGGAGACAATACACGTTCTGCGTTAATTACAAGAGGCCTTTCTGAACTAACGAGATTGGGCACCGCAATGGGAGGAAAAAGTAGAACTTTTGCAGGTTTAACTGGCTTAGGTGACTTAATAGCAACCTGTTCTAGTTCTAAAAGCAGAAACCATCATGTAGGATTTCAACTAGGAAAAGGGGAAAAACTCGAGGACATTATAGCGCATATGAATGAAGTGGCAGAAGGTGTAAAAACTACAAAGGTAGTTATGAAACTGGCCAAAGATTACAAAGTAGACATGCCCATTACAAGAGAAGTCTATAAAGTACTCTATGAAGGCAACACCGTTTTTGACGCTTTTAAAGGGTTAATTACACATGAAGTTGGTTCCGAAAAAGAACCTGGATAGTACTTAGATTTATATTTTTATAATATCTTTACTCTTTAAAGTTAAATTTTTATCAAAATCACATTATTTTATGCTTATTATTGGAATTGCAGGTGGAACTGGAAGTGGGAAAACAACCGTTGTAAATCAAATTATAAAACAATTACCAACAGATGAAGTTTGTGTAATTTCTCAAGATTCTTACTATAACGCCACAGACAACATGCCTTATGAAGAAAGGTCTAAAATTAATTTTGACCATCCTAGAGCTATTGATTTCGATTTAATTATTAGACATTTAAAAGCTTTAAAAGCCGGAAATAACATCAATCAGCCGGTATACTCTTTTGTAACGCACAACAGAACAAAAGACACGATTAAAACACATCCTAGAAAAGTAATAATTGTAGAAGGAATTTTAATCTTGAACAATAAAGAATTAAGAGACCTCTTTGACATTAAAATATTTGTACACGCAGAAACGGATGAGCGTTTAATTAGAAGATTAAAAAGAGACATTACAGAAAGAGGACGAAATATGGATGAAGTTTTAAACAGGTATCAAACTACCTTAAAACCCATGCATCAGCAATTTATAGAACCTACGAAGAATTTTGCAGATTTAATTATCCCTAATGACAGGTTTAACAATGTTGCCATAGACATCGTAAGAACGGTTATAAATGAACGTTTGTAGTATATGACAATTAAGACGCTAAGAAATAATAAAGCATTTAAAATTTTGACAAATATTTTTGTCTTGATCTTTATTCCGTTCTTAATCTGGATGTTATTTTTTGATGAAAACTCTTATTTGATACATCGCAAATTCAACAAAGAAATAAAGGATCTAGAAAGCACCGTTTCTTTTTATCAAACTAAAATAGCAGCCGATAAGGCTACTATCAAAAAATTAAATGATTCTTTACAATTAGAACGTTTTGCTAGAGAGCAATACTTAATGAAAAAAGAAAACGAAGATATTTATATTATAGAATTTGATACCATAAAAAGTAATGAGTAAATTTCTGTTTAGTGAATTTATAGGAACCTCTAACGCTGCCTGGAAGCAAAAAATTCAAGCAGACCTTAAAGGTGCGGACTATAATGAAACCCTACTTTGGAAAACAAATGAAGGCATTACAGTAAAACCTTTTTACACAAAAGAAGATCGGACAAATACACCTGTAAAATCGCCCCAAAACAGTTTTAAAATTTGCCAGACAATACTTATTTCTGATGAGAAAACTGCAAATAAATTAGCCCTAGAAGCTTTAGAAAAAGGAGCAACAGCCATACAGTTTATAGCAAAACGAAAATTTAATCATACCTTATTATTAGATCGCATTCATTTTAGTGCTGCCTGTATTTATTTTAAATTTGAATTTCTAGATGCTGCATTTGTAAACGAGGTATCCCAATACACTGGGGCAACTAATTGTTATTTTCAAATAGATATTTTAGGAAGTCTTGCAGAAGTTGGCAATTGGTTTGTAAATTTAAAAGAAGATTTTAAAACCTTAGAAAATATTGTAACATCTGTAGACAACTGTATTTCAATTTCAGGAGATTTATATCAAAATGCAGGTGCCAACATGGTGCAGCAATTGGCATATACTTTAGCACATGCCAATGAATACTTGAATTATTTTGGCGCAGAGAATGCAGATAAAATCCATTTTCAGTTTTCTGTAAGTAGCAATTACTTTCATGAAATTGCAAAATTAAGAGCATTTCGTGTTTTATGGGAAGCGCTTTTAAGTGAATATAATGTCAAAGCTACAACAGCACACTTTTTTGTACAACCGTCCTCTAGAAACAAAACACTTTACGATTATAATATAAACATGTTAAGAACGACCTCTGAGTGCATGAGTGCTATTCTTGGCGGTTCCAATACGGTTTCAAATATTTCATACGACCATATGTACGCCGAAAGCAACCCTTTTGGAGAGCGGATTTCAAGAAATCAGTTGTTAATACTTCAACAAGAAAGCGGATTCGAACATGCACAAGACATAACGAAAGGAAGTTATTATATAGAAGCGCTTGTAGATCAAATGGCAGAAAAAGCTTTAATTATATTTAAGCAAATAGAAAAAGGCGGTGGGTTTTTAAAACAATTGAAAGAGGAGAACATTCAAAGAAAAGTAAAAGAAAGCAGTCGTAAAGAAGAAACACAGTTTCGTAAAAATGAACTACTACTATTAGGTACTAATTTACAACCTAATAAAGAAGACCTTATGAAAGGAAACCTACAGTTGAACCCTTTTGTAAAACAACGAAATATAAAAACATTATTTCCTCCATTAATTAGAAAGCGTCTTTCTGAAAACATGGAGCAAGAGCGATTAAAAAAAGAAAGCAACTAGAAGATGCCTAGAAAAAATATAGAAAACATATCAATTTCAAAAAAACAAAAGCCTTCTGAAAAATCATTTTTTCACGAAGATTTTGTGGCAGGAATTGCACCTAATTTAAGAGGTCCTTACAGCACAATGTATGTAAGAAGACCTTGGACTATTAGACAATATGCCGGTTTTTCTACTGCAGAGGAAAGCAATGCTTTTTATAAAAGAAATTTAGAGGCGGGTCAAAAAGGGCTCTCTGTAGCTTTTGATTTGGCTACACATAGAGGATATGATTCTGACCACGAACGCGTGCAAGGAGATGTCGGTAAAGCAGGTGTTGCCATCGACTCTGTAGAAGATATGAAGGCCCTTTTTGACGGAATTCCGTTAGACAAAATGTCTGTTTCTATGACTATGAATGGTGCAGTTTTGCCCATTTTAGCCTTTTACATTGTGGCTGCAGAAGAACAAGGTGTTTCTTTAGAACACTTAACAGGCACCATTCAAAATGACATTTTAAAGGAATTTATGGTACGAAATACGTACATCTATCCTCCTGCCCCATCCATGAAAATTATTGCTGATATTTTTAAATATACGAGTGATAAAATGCCCAAATACAACTCCATCTCTATTTCTGGCTACCACATGCAAGAAGCAGGCGCAACCGCAGAGATTGAATTGGCATATACCCTTGCAGATGGCTTAGAATATATTAGAAAAGGGATTGATGGAGGAATGGATATTGATTCTTTTGCACCAAGATTGTCTTTCTTTTGGGCAATAGGCATGGATCATTTTACAGAAATAGCCAAACTAAGAGCAGCAAGAATGCTTTGGGCGAAAATTGTAAAAAAATTCGAGCCAAAAAATCAAAAATCATTGGTCTTAAGAACACATTGCCAAACAAGTGGTTGGAGCTTAACAGAACAAGACCCTTTTAACAATGTTGCAAGAACAACTATAGAGGCAATGGCTGCGGCTTTTGGTGGCACACAGAGTTTACACACCAATGCTTTAGACGAAGCAATTGCTTTGCCTACAGAATTCTCTGCAAGAATTGCTAGAAATACACAAATTTACCTACAGGAAGAAACGTATATCACAAAAACCGTAGATCCTTGGGCAGGCAGTTACCATGTGGAAGAACTCACTGAAAACATTGCCAAACAAGCCTGGAAGCTCATTCAAGAAGTTGAAAAATTAGGCGGAATGACAAAGGCCATTGAAAAAGGAATTCCGAAAATGAGAATTGAGGAAGCAGCCGCAAAAAAACAAGCCAAAATAGATAGCGGACAAGATGTAATTGTGGGTGTAAATAAATATTCACTAGAAAAAGAAGACCCACTGCACTTTTTAGAGGTAGATAATGAAAAAGTTCGCAATTCTCAAATTGAAAAACTAGCTGTATTAAAAGCAAATAGAAATAAGACAGCAGTAAAAAAATCTATAGCAGCCTTAACCAATGCTGCTGCATCTGGAAAAGAAAATTTATTAGATCTGGCCGTAACTGCTGCAAAAAATAGAGCTACATTAGGAGAGATTTCTGATGCCTTAGAACTTGTATTCGGCAGGCATAAAGCAGTTCATAAAACAATATCTGGCGTGTATAGCAAAGAAATAAAAGAAGACCCGTTATTTAAAAAAGCAAAAGAGTTGGCAGATAAATTTGCAGAACTAGAAGGCAGACGTCCAAGAATTATGATTGCAAAACTAGGGCAAGATGGCCATGATAGAGGTGCAAAGGTAGTAGCAACCGGTTATGCAGACTTAGGTTTTGATGTGGACATTGGTCCGCTTTTTCAAACACCAAAAGAAGCGACAAAACAAGCTGTAGAAAATGATGCCCATATTTTAGGGATTTCATCTTTAGCAGCAGGACATAAAACATTGGTTCCACAAGTTATTGCAGAATTAAAAAGATATGAACGCGAAGATATAATGGTAATTGTGGGTGGTGTAATCCCTGCTCAAGA
>ENA-ORXF01001157-ORXF01001157.1-marine-metagenome-genome-assembly--contig:-NODE-1157-length-17390-cov-9.278172_pt1 | contig 17390 bp, 21 predicted proteins | sample MGYA00237864_ERZ511476 | MGnify/ENA primary metagenome ERZ511476 (study PRJEB26306, sample SAMN06343908) | marine metagenome | isolation source: coastal waters | place: Atlantic Ocean: West Antarctic... | reverse complement strand
CACATTGTGGGGAACATGATAATGTAGAATATGTCATGGAAGACCAAAGAAAAAAATATAATAGAAAATGGGAGTAAAAATATGTATTTAAGTTATTTTAGAAAAAATTCACCAGGTAGAAATATGTATGGAACTGGTTTTATTTTTATGTTTAGTTTCCATACATTCTTAATAGGTACTAAAAAAATAGAGTACCGTAATTCTAAAAAAGATTTTAAAGACTTCGCCAAGAAGACTTGGAGAAGCAAGAAAAAGTTCGTATCTTAACGTATAAATACAGATAGACTATGAATAAAGGTTCCGCATACTGGTTAAATGAAACCAGAAACCCCCAAGAAAATTTCAATTTACTTGAATTAGCCAACACACAACGTGCAATTTCAAATTTTGTAAAGATACAAACAGGAAAAGAAATACCTGTTGAGTTTCTTGCCAATAATGATGGTGATTCTATGACAGATGGTAAGAAAATCGCGATATCATCAACGATTAACACGCATAACTTAGATAGTGTAGTAGGTACTGCGCTACATGAATCTGCGCATTGTATATACACGGACTTTTTTGTGTTGAAAAAAATATCAAATCGATTACTTGAGGGTAATTTATTAGGAGGTCGTAGATGGATTGAAATGCTTTTGAATTTTATTGAAGATCGTAGAATAGATAATTTAATTTATCATAATGCTCCTGGCTATCAAGATTATTATAGAGCAATGTATGAGAGATATTTCTACAGTAAAGTAGTAGATCAGGGATTAACAGGTAAAGAATATAGGGGGGAAAATTGGGAACATTATATGTTTAGAATTATTAACATGTTTAATAAAAAGGCTGATCCTACAGCACTTAAAATGTTACCTGAAATATATAAAGTAGTTGATTTAAAAAATATAGGTAGATTAATGTCTACTAAACACTCATTAGAACTTGCTATTACAATATATGATTTAATAAACAGATATTTTGCTGCACAACCATCTACCCCACACCAAATACAGGAAAATAGAAAAGGTGCTAAACAAAATAAAACGTCAAAAGAAGAAATAAAAAAGGCATTTGCCAAACAAGAAAATTTCTTAAAAGGCCAAACACCCAAAACAACCTTAACTAAAAAGAATAAACAAAAAATTGATGCAATTTCAAAGTCTAATATTGATGTAAAAAATATAACAGCAAAAGATGAAAAAGGTATTAAACACACAGATATACCGGTTCATGTTATAGATGGAATTACACCTTCAATCATAGAAAGTAATTTGTATGAAGTGTTTGGTAGAGTTAATTTAATGCAAAAACAAATTGATGAAGGTGTTAGTAAAGGAAAAAAATTATTACGTAAGTTAAGAATTAGAAATGAACAAATAACATTACAATCAAATCGTTTAAAATCAGGTAAAATTGATCCTAGAAGAATCCATGCTGCTAGCTTTGAGGAAGATTTATTTTATAAAATTGACAGATCAAATTACAAACCTATTAGTTTACATGTATCCATTGATGGAAGTGGTAGTATGGAGGGTACAAAATGGTGGCAAACATTAATTAATACAATTGCATTAGGTTACATTTCAATACACATGAATAACATTGATTTAACAATATCAATTAGAACAACAGGTAGAGATTTAACAAAATCATCACAAACAGCCCACATACCATTGTTGATTTTAGCCTTTAACAGTAAAAAACACACAATGTCTGACTTAAGACGATTAGGTCATTATAAAGTAAAAGGTTTAACGCCTGAAGGTATGTGTTTAAATGCGTTAAATGAATATATTCCTAATTCATCATATTATCTTGACAGCTATTTAATTAATATGAGTGATGGTTATCCAACATTTGAACAGTATGGTAAATTTACATATAAGGGAATTACAGCTATATTAGACACAGCCAAAGCTGTAAAAAATATTAAGAAGAAGGGGGTTAATATATTAAGTTATTTTATACAATCACCATCAACTAAAACAAAAGAAGAAGAATTGATTGAAAATTTTCAAATTATGTATGGTAAAGAGGCGTCATTTATTGATCCTAAAAATATGCATGAGGTTACAAAAACACTAAATGATTTATTCTTAAAACAAAATTTAGTATCATGAACCATAAAAAAATAGAAAATAGAGGACGTCCATCAGAACAACAAGCAGAAGCACCTAGACAATACACTAGAACATTTTACGAATTTTCTTCTAAACCTGAATTAGGTGGTAAAGAAATTTGGCATTATAATTTAGATAAGACAGACAAAGGTCCATATTTAGTAGAAATGTTTGACCCTAAGTATGACAAAGCAGAAAAATTATATGAAAAATTAGAACGACTACAAACCCCTAAATATCACGAAAATGGAAGAAAAAAAAGAACAACTAAAGCTGACAAAATCAAGATGGAAACTGTTGAAAGAGCGTATTGGAAAGAACATTATGTCCTCTTTCCAGAAGATAAACCTAAGGAACGAAAACGTAGAAAGAAAATATAATATGTCTGAAGAAGAACAAATTGAAGAGATATTAGAAGAAGCTAATGCTTATAATTTAAGGGAAGAAGTAAAAATTAATGCGGAAAAAATATTTCAAGAAAATGATATGTTTTCTAGAATAGATGCATATGTAAGATCATACCATGAAATAATAAATGATTATGAGTAAACAAACAGAAGATACAATGTATGAGATTTATAATGAAGTTAAAGATAAGGGACTTCGTGAAAAATTTGATAAACAAATTAAAAAGATGTTAACTCAATCTAAACATAAATGGAAGACTGTTTGTGAAAAACAAGAATATGCTTTAAAACGAATTAAAGAATAATGGACGAAATACAAGAACAATTAGAAAGACTTATTGAGGAAGTAGAGGGGGACGAAATAACTACTATTGAAATAACAGAGACATTATATAAGTTAAAAAGAGATATCGAAGATTATAATCTCCAACGAGAAGAAGGCCTTCAGTGGGATGACTTGGATTAATAATTAATCTTTTATATATATAAGTGATCGCGAGTAGTTATGTTAGCTGCTTTTTAGGACGTGGGTTCGAAACCCACCACCTCCACTAATTTTTACACTCATGGGGGTGAATGGCTTTGACTGGAAGTAAGGATATAATGAAGATCAATGCATAATCGGCACACAGATTAAAACGGTGAACGCAGGTATTTTCTCAACATTAGCGGCAATCAGAACTCTTGCAAAAGAGACTGTAGCTACTGAGGAGTCAGTGTATGCTATGGCTGCCTAATTAGGCACCCAGCACCAACGGGTATAATAGGACACATATCGTTAAAGTTCTTAAGAGCAGCCTCAGGCTGCTCTTTTTTTTTTATATTTATTTTCGTATACAATATTTTTTATATGAAAAAGTTTTTACTATCACTTTTAGCACTGATCATGTTAAATGTTGAGGCACAAAATTCTATAGCATCTATAGATAAAATAAATTTAACTAGTTTAGATAATTCTTTTCTAGTTAAATCTTCACCTGATCCTCTTTTCTTAGGAATTTCTCAATTTCATAATAAAGTAGCTATATTAAATTTAGATTTAAAAACAATAGAATGGAAATCGTTCTATAAAAAAATTACTAAATTTGCTACACTTTATGGTGCTGTAAATGGCGGCACATCATTATCTGATAGAGATGTATTTTCTGTTAATAGTGGTTTACAAACAGAAACAGTAAAAACTCCTTATGATTATTCTGTTATTTTAGGTGTTAGAAAAATATCTAGGATGGGGTATGAAGTAAAGGAGGCTTTTAAAAATGGTAAAGAAAATTCATTTTCTGATGCCTCTACAATTGGTAGAATAAAAGGATTTGAGTATTTATTTGAATTATCTTACGTAAGACAAGAAGGTGAAAATTATGCAAACCAACATCATTTTTTAAGATATATAGATGATACTTATATTCTTAAGGGTGAGTATTTAGAAGATGGTTTTGCTGATATTAAATATGTTGAAACTTCACAAAGATATAGATATAAAGTAGAAAATTTTGGGGGGAATATATCCTTTTTCCCCGCAGTTTTAAAAAAAGGAAGATTATCATTTAATATAGGCGCTGCTCAACGTTTATCTGAACCTTATGGATATGATCCTTTAGCTGAATGGGTATTAGATAATGGTAGTTTACATTACACATTCTTAGCATTAGAAGAAGGATATAATGTTGATTTTACTAATCCAGAGGGTATTCAGTATTTAGATCCTTCAGGTAGGGTAGTTGCTACAAGTACAGAAGTTTGGGAAGCAGTTGTTATCCCAACAGTATTGGCAAATTATTCAGAAAAGAAACGAAACGAATTAGATAATACAACCCAACATTCACTTATAGTAGGTTTTGATTATTATCTCTACACTAAAAAATTATGGCTTCATTCATGGGGAAATTTAATGCCTTATCATTATGATCAAGGTGATGAATTTTCATATCACAAATATAATGGTGGTGAACAATGGTATGATTATTCAGGTGGATTAATTTTTGGATATAAATTAGATAAACATTTAGGAGTGTTTGTAGAGGGTAAATACAATAAATACTGGAATAGAGAATGGCATGATTTCTCATTTGGAGTAAACTATATAATATTTTAAGATGGCAAAAGAATTAAACGAAGATACAGGTTTTAATGTAAGTATTAAAACGTTAGTAGGAATAGGAGCAGCTATGGCAACAGTAATTAGCATGTGGTTTGTACTACAGGCAGATATAGCTGAAGCTGCAACATTACCAACACCAACTCCCTCAGATGTTTCAAGAATGGAATTTGATATGAAAGATCAACTAATTAGACAAACAATTCAGTCTACAGGAGAAGATGTAACAGAATTAAAAAACCGTTTAATAAGAATGGAAGAAAAAATAGACAAATTAAGATAAATTTAATATGAAAAAGTTATTACTAATACTGTTATGTTTGTTTATTTCTACTATTGTTAAATCTCAAGATATTCCTGGTGAAGGATTAGTTACAGCAGAATTTAATGCTCCCTTTTCTGGTACTGAATGTGAATATTTAGAAGATTTAACTGACTGTGATTTAGTAAAAATTGATATTTCAAAAACACCTACCCTACAAGGAAAACATAAAATAGTAGTAGTTCCTACTTTAGTTATTTTTTTTGATGGAGTAGAAGTAGCTAGATTCCAAGCAAATATTATGATGAAACTTGAAGCTACTAAAAATGAAGTACAAGAAAAAATAGATGAAATACTAATGGACGCTTTTTAACACAATAAACAATGAAAAAATTACAGTTATTATTACTAACACTATTAATACCTTTTTTAGGTTTTACACAACCAACAGATAGTTGGGTACAATTTGTAGTTCAATATGATAGTTGGGGAGCTTCTGAGTCTAACTTCTTTATGGTTGAAGACACTATATCAGGGGATACAGTTATGTTTCACGCACCAAGTGTACCTTATGAGACTTTAGATACAATTATAGACCTAAACTCAGGAAACTATGTTGTCACTCTAAATGATAGTTATGGTGATGGTTGGAATTCAAACAATCCAGCTTGGTTTAAGATACAAAATGACTGTCAAGGTCAGATACTAACTTACGACCCATTAACTGAAATGTTCTTTACATTAGATACATTGATTAATATATGGCCATGTGCTCCACCAGTATCTGGATGTACTAACCCTTTCGCATTAAACTATGACTCATTAGCCATTTTGGATGATGGGTCTTGTGATTTTATAGAAGGTTGTATAAATTCTAATGCATCAAATTATGACTCAACTGCATATCAATTTGTAACTGGTTTAATCACACCAGGAGGTAGTTGTAATTTAACTCAATGGACTGAAAATTATGTTGGAATTGATTCAGCAGATTATTGGAGTAACCCTTCGTTATTTGAAGTTGGTAACAAATTTTATGTCAATTCAGGAATGGACCTTTACTATATTGATTTTGTATCACAAGTTCAAGGGAATTGTAACTTTCCAGCAGTATTAGTATATGTTGTAGTTACAGAAGCTGAAGCAGATGGTGATTTTAACACGTTTACAACTCCAGTTATAAATGTAGCTGCAAACGTTGGTGAGCCATGGATGCTAGATAATTGTCATTTTATATATGGATGTACTCAACCAAACGCCTTAAATTATGACCCTACTGCGGGAGTAGATAATGGAACTTGTATAAACATTCCAGGTTGTACTGATTCAACATCAATGAACTATAATCCAGCAGCAACTCTTGATGATGGAAATTGTGGTACTGGTGGACCTACTGTATGTTCTTATGGTCAGACATTAGTAACTCTCGATATTCTAGTTGACCAATATGCAGAAGAAACTGGTTGGGAAATTTATACAACAGGAGGAACTTTAATAGCTGAACAACCTGCCAGCACTTATAGTAATGCACCTATGGGAACCGTTATTACAGAGTATATTTGTATTGATGATGGTGCTTCAATTCAATTTACAATAACAGATTCTTATGGAGATGGTTTAGGAGGAGCTGCATTTGGTGGTATTGATGGTACTTATATTCTTTATACTGCGTGTGATACAATAGCTCAAGGTGGAGGAGATTTTGGTTTGTTAGAAACCACATTAGGATCAGTAGCACCTTGTACGGTGTCAAGTATTTTGGGTTGTATGGATCCAGCTTATGTTGAATTTAATCCACTAGCTAATGTAGATGATAGTACATGTGCTACATTTAACATATATGGATGTACAGATGTTACAGCATTCAATTATGATTCATTAGCAACATCACAATTAAACACAGCAGGTTGTGATAATATTTTAACACTAACAGATTGGGCTAACAATGGTTGGGCTGGTTCATTCTTAGTAGTAACTCAAGGAAACAATTGGTGGGGCCCTTTTACATTAGAATCTAATGAACTTATACTCGATACTATAATAAACCTCAATACTACAGAGAAGGTAAACACATACTTTTATTCATTCAACCAATCAACTCTTACATCTAGTCAATGTATGTTTGAGATAACAAACCCACTTGGTAATGTTATTTCTGCAGGTGGTACTAATTCATTTACTGACCCTATGTTGTCTTATAATCAGTATGGTCACACATATAAAGACGATGCTGAGTGTGGTGATAATTGTATTGATAGAATATACGGATGTTTAGATTCAATAGCTATAAATTATACTCCTATTGCAAACACAACAGATAATACTTGCTATTATAATCCAGGTTGTATGGATGCAGCTTATTTGCAATATCATACTCAAGGATTCACAGCAGATTATGATGATGGTAGTTATTGCCTTAATTATGCTAACTTTGGGTGTATGGATAATACAGCATTTAATTATAATTCATTAGCAACAGTTAATTGGACAAATGTATTAGACCAAACAGATCCTTGTATTGCAACAGTACTAGGTTGTACAGATGTAACAGCATTTAATTATAACTCACTAGCAAATACAGAAAATTATACATGTATACCAGTTATATACGGTTGTATGGATATGACAATGTGGAATTATGAAGCATCAGCCAATACAGATAATAATTCATGTATAGCTTATATTTTTGGGTGTACTGATTCAACAGCATTAAATTATGATGCTTTAGCCAATACAGATAATGGAACGTGTACTCCTTACTTATATGGGTGTACAGATTCTTTAGCATTAAATTATAATCCTTTAGCAAACACAGATGATGGAAGTTGTATATCAGAACTACTAGGTTGTACAGATTCAACAGCTACAAATTACAATAATTTAGCTAACACTGATGATGGTTCATGTATTCCTTACATTTATGGGTGTAATGATCCTACAATGTTTAATTATGATCCATTAGCTAATACTAATGATGGTTCGTGTATTCCTTTTGTTTATGGGTGTATGGATCCTACTATGTGGAATTATGATGTAATAGCAAATGTAGATAATGGTAGTTGTATTGCTTTTGTTTATGGGTGTACTGATTCAACAGCATGGAATTACGATCCATTAGCCAATACTAGTGTAGGATGTATTACTTTCGCTTATGGTTGTACAGACCCAACACAATTTAATTATAATCCTTTAGCCAACACAGATGATGGTTCATGTTACCCAATCATACTTGGTTGTATGGATTCAACAGCATTTAATTATAATTCTTTAGCTAATACAAATTTTGGTTGTAATCAAGTATTTTTAGGTTGTACAGATGTTACTGCTTTTAATTACAATTACTTAGCTAACGTAGATGATAGTAGTTGTATTCCAGTTATTTTAGGTTGTTTAGACACTAATTCACTTAATTTTGATCCTTTAGCTAATACAAACACAGGGTGTATTTATCCAATTCCTGGTTGTACTGATCCAGTGATGTTTAATTACGATCCTTTAGCTAATATAGATAATGGAAGTTGTATACCAGTAGTTTTAGGTTGTATTGACACAAATGCTATAAATTATAACCCATTAGCAAATACAAATGTAGGTTGCGTTTATCCAATTTTAGGATGTACTGACCCAACAATGTTTAATTATAATGTTTTAGCTAATGTAGATGACAATTCATGTATTCCTGTTATTATTGGTTGTATGGATGTTTCACAATTTAATTTTGATCCAACAGCAAATACGCCTTCAGGTAATTGTATTCCTTATGCATTTGGTTGTATGGATTCAACAATGTTTAATTACGACCCACTTGCAAATACAGACAACGGATCTTGTATTGCCTTTATTTATGGTTGTACAGATGCAACAGCATTAAATTATGACCCTTTAGCTAACACAAATGATAATAGTTGTATAGCATTCATTTATGGGTGTACAGATGCAACAATGTTCAATTATAATCCTCTAGCTAACACAGACAATGGATCATGTATTCCTTTTGTTTATGGGTGTACTGATGCAGCAGCTTTTAATTACAATCCATCAGCTAATACTAATGACAATACATGTTGTTTAATTGCAGGATGTACAGATTCAACTGCTTTAAATTATAATGCTCTTGCAAATACTGATGATAACTCTTGTATTAATTATTTATATGGTTGTACAGACAGTACAGCTACAAATTACAATAATTTAGCAAACACAGATGATGGAAGTTGTATTCCTTACATTTATGGTTGTACTGATCCTATGATGTGGAATTATAATCCTTTAGCTAATACTAATGATGGATGTATCCCTTACATTTATGGTTGTACAGACAATACACAATATAATTACGATCCTTTAGCTAATACATTAGATAATTCTTGTATTCCTTACATTTATGGATGTACAGATCCTACTATGTGGAATTATAATGCATTAGCAAATACAGATAATAATTCATGTGAACCTTTTATTTATGGTTGTATGGATTCTACAGCATTTAACTACGATCCTTTAGCTAACACAGATAATAGTTCTTGTGATTCAATAGTTGAAGGTTGTACAAACCCAATAGCACTTAATTATGATCCTCTAGCCAACACAGATGATGGTTCTTGTATAACACCAATTTATGGCTGTACAGATTCAACAATGTTTAATTATAATCCATTAGCTAATACAGATAATGGATCTTGTATTGCCTTTATTTATGGGTGTACTGACGCAGCAGCTTACAATTACGATCCTTTAGCTAACACTAATGATAATACATGTTGTTTAATTGCAGGGTGTACAGATTCAACAGCATTAAATTATAATCAATTTGCTTGTTTTGACAATAACTCATGTATAGTAATAATAACTGGTTGTACTGACGTAGCAGCTTATAATTTTGACCCTACAGCAAACGTTTCAGATTCTGCTGCTTGTTTATTTGATGCGGGTTGTTATGGTGGACCAGGGGTTCCATATTGGTTAAACGATCCATGTTATGCTTGGGTAATTGATGTTGACAATAATTGTTGTACAGATGATTGGGATAGCTATTGTGTTGATTTATATGATTACTGTCAGGAAGGAATGCCTACAAACATTGAAGAACTTTTAAGAGAAAATGATTTTGTTATTTATCCTAACCCAACAAAAGACATTATTAATTTAGCTTATAATAAAAATGCAAGGATCGATTTATACGGGCCTTTAGGTAAGTTAATGGTATCTGGTGAAAATATAAAGCAAATCGATTTAAGCGCATATTCTAACGGTATATATGTATTATATATAACATATAACGATAAAACAATAACACATAAAATAATTAAACAATAACACAGCTTCCAAAATAAATCTATATTTATATAGGAATAACACATTAGAAAAATGGCAAACAACAAATACTCAGGATATACACCAAAAAAAGAAACGACAGTCCCTAATGAAGGATCTCCAGGATCAGGAAATAGATTAGATAGAGTAAATCCTTATGAATTTAGAAAAGGAATGGATTTAGAATTAACATCATTAGGTGTTTCTAGATTAGCAGAATCTACAGTTGAAGAAAGAGAAAAAGCAACAGAAACTGTTATTAAAAACTTAGAAGAAAATGGTGGATATTATTCAGCCTTAATTCAATTTAATAGGGGTATGAATCATGCGGGTCCAATTAATGAAAAAACTTTTAAACAATATTTAGAAAACTATAAATCAGACTTCCCAGGAACTGGGATGAAAGAAGTAAAAAAAGCTTTTCAGTTTGGAAAAATGGAAGATGCTGATCATAAAAATGACAAAATGGAAGAACCTAAATATGATAAAAAAGAATATACAACTGAATTTAAAACAGATATGTTAAAAGAAGCTATAAAAGCAGAAGTTAAATCTATGTTATTAGAAGCTAAAAAAGATGATGATGATTTTGATGGTCCTGATGATGATAAATTAGATAAAGATTTTAAGAAAAAAATGGGGACAAAGAAAAGGAAAGATAGAGGTGATGAGTTAGATGCTGAATTAAATGATATAAAAAAGGCAAAAAGTGAGCTTGAAGAAAAACATGAAAAAGCTAAAGAAAAATCTTTTCCTAAATATCAAAAAGATAAAGATGTAAAAGCATACAAAGACGCTTTATCATTAAAAGATAAAGAAATTAATAAGTTAAAAAGCTTAGCAGATAAATATACTGGAAAAGAAACAGGATATAATATACCTGCTAATATTACTTATAAAGAAGCAGTTACACTCTTAAATAAAAGAGTTACAGCTAATAAAAAAGAACAAGAACAATTCCTAAAAGATACTTTAAAAGAAAAAAGAGATATATCTAATATGGAAATGACTAGAGAAGATCACATGAGACTTCTTGAAATAATTAAAGAAGCGGGTGTTAGTTTAAGAGAAGGATCTGGAGCTATTAAAGTACAGTATGAAATTGCTAAGGCTTCTTATTTAGAAGGTATAGCTAAAGGAATGAAAATTTAATTAAAATAAGTTATGAAGAAATATTTAAAAAGATTATGGAACGCTATTTGGGATTCAACAGAGATTGATGAAAAAGCAATAGCAGCCCTAAAAGAAGCAAAGTCTAGAATTTCAGAAATGAAAAAAGAACTAGCAGATGTTAAAAAAGCAGCTAAAAACGTAGCAGCACAAACAAAAGACGTTATAGATGCAGCAAAAGGAAAAAAAAGACGAGGAAAAAAACCTTATAAAAATAAAAAGACTAAAACTAATAATAACACAAAAAAGTAAAAAAAAATGACTTTAAAAGAATTACAAAAAATGATTAAAGAGGAAATGAGCTCATATACTAATGAAGCTAATTCCTTAGATTCTACTCACTTTGACAACAGTGGCGATTCAGACTCTCAAAAAGCTTTCAAAAGAAAATATGGATATTCTGCAGAAGGTGTTGAAGAAGCTGAAGATGATGTAGATGTATCTGTTAGCGATGATGATGTAGATGTAGATGAAGAACAAGGGGATGAAGACATCCTTCGTAACATTTACGATATGTTAAAAGATAAATTTGAAGGAGGTGAAGAAGATGCTGAAGATATCGAAGATGTTGAAGATGTTGAAGGAGAAGAAGCTGAAGACTCAGATTTAGACGAAGCAGCATCAACTGGATTTGGTGATAAAGGAAATAAAAAAACATCAGGTACACATGTTGGATATAAAACCGTAGGTAAATTATCTGAAGGTGTAAAAAGATTCCAAAAATTAGCTAACATTATTAAGTAAAAAAATATGACTCTTGATGAGTTATTATTAGAATGGTCTTATAGATCAGAAAGGGGATATCCATCATTGGATAACCCTTCTGATGTCTTACTTTTAAGACAAATTTTAGAACAATTAGATCTACCCACTAATGAAATTATATCAAATTTAGAAGAAGTGAGAATGATTCCTAGCCAATTAAATGGAAATATAACTAAAGGTCCATTTAAAGATACAAATTTAGGAAGTGATACTATTCCTAAAGAAAAAGGAAAAATAATTACAAGATTAGAACTTTTAATTTTAAAAATCGAAAACGACGAAGAATTAGAATTAGAGAATGGAAGTACTATTATAGTTGCTAATAAAGGAGAAGCCCTTGACATTTTAAAAAGCGGGAATATCCCCAAAACTGGTGTACCTTTAAAAGGAACAAAAGGAGAAGATATAACTACAAGTCAATTAAAGAAAACACATGAGTTTGGTTCAGATAGAGCATCATCAGGTGCTTTAGACGCAAAAGATCCAGTAGTAGGTACTGACACTAAAGAAGAATTAGTTATAGTGATGTGTAATATATTAAAAGAAAACGATAGTTTAACTAACTTTAATAACGATAAAGATTACATCAACAACTTCAAAATTATAAATAATTCAACAAATAAATACCAAGATGTTGGAGATACAGCGAAAGGTGAAATAAAAGAATTATTTGAGACAGTAGGGGGGCTAGATACACCTCTAACAAAGGTAAAACATGTATTAAATAATCCTTATTCTATAGCAGTAGAAATATTAAAAGCTTACCCAAATGCAAGGTTTGAAAGAGGTGAAGTATTTGATATGATTAGAATGAAATGTTCTCAAATAACAGGACTACCAAGTGATAAATGGAATCCTGGAGACATTTATATTGTAAATTCAGAACCTGATATATCAAGTTTAGAAGATGATTCAGTAGTAGGATGGAACGAATTGTTTGTAAATAATTGGGGGGACACAGATAAGCCTTTAGTTTCAGTTTCTTTAAAAGAAGAAAAACATCAATTAGGAAGAGCGAAATCTTATTTAAATAAATACGCTAATAATAAACAAGAATTTAATATAGCAAAAAAAGACCTTGCAGCTTTATCTACTGAAGATTTAAAAGATGGTATAAAAAACTACAGAAATCAAGTTAGACAAGCTATAAAAGAAGAAGGATTTAAAATAGAATATACAGGTGATGGATGGGAAAGTTTTCCCACTAAAGATTCTCAATTAAGAGCAAAATATGGTAGCTATAAATTATTGAATTTTCTATTAAATAAATCAAATAAGGCCTCAATAGTAGGTTTATTCGCTTATGGTTTATCTATTGATAAAGATGAAAGAGCTAATCCAACATTTTTTAAATTAGTAGGGGGAAATAAAGGAACATTACAGAAAAATGAAAAATACCCTGCAGGAGTAAATACAGAAATGGATGAAGATACTCCAATTACAATGGAAGATAGAGCTACAAATGGTAATATAAAAATATCCGGTACTATTATCAAAACAGATGGTGATGATTTTAATGAAAAAGAAGACACATTTAAAATACTTAGAATGTCAGGAGCAGGTCAAATACAAATTGTTTAAAAATTTATTAAAAAAAACTTGGTTTATACCAAAATAAGTACTATCCTACTACTGTAGGGGTTTTAGGGTCGAAACGGCGGACCGCAACACCGAACACATGACACAGTACAATCCGAAAAATATAGAAGAAACACTGAAGCGGATGGAAAAGGCGGATGAGTTAAAAGGTATACACCGTTCCGGTACTAATATAATGTCGTTCTTTGATGATAATGATAAAGAACACGAATTACAAAAACAACAATCACTAGCAGAAGTTAAAAAAGATGAATATCTTAAAAGTGTTGAATTACTTAAAAAGCTTATACAAGAAAACGGAACAAAATCCGATTTAACCCGTATACTAGCAGTTGGTTATTTAATAGAATCAACAGACTTCCTTAATATACCACCAGATCGTAAGAAAATGTTAAAAGAAAACATGAACTGGTGTAATTCACAATACGAAAAATATAATGAAAAGAATTAGAGACATTGAAAAATGGCAAGATGATTATTATCCTACAAAGGAAAAAATAAAAAGAAAAAAACCCCGCAAAAAAGATTTGGATAGACCAGAGAAGGGTACTACAATTAAACGAATTAAAAAATAAATTATGGCATTTGAAGGACAAGCACAAGCAGCATTAGAAAGATTAGATCAATCTTTAATGAGATTAAGAACATTAATTAAAAGAGGAGACCAAACAGAAGCTCTTCATTATATGGAAGAAGGTGAATTAAAAGAAAGATTTGAAGAATTACAAAATATGATCTCTATATCACGAACAGGTAATAGCTTAGGATCTAGAGGGACAGCTAATGGTCCTGGAATGTTTTAAAAATAAATAAAGTTATGTTATCAGCAGAAAAAATCCAAGAAAATTGGAACCGTTATATTCTAAATGTAGAAGCATGTCTTTCAAAAGAAAGATCAGATATTTTACTTCCATTCTTAGAGAAGTATAAAGAAAGAATGATGATGATGCCCGCTTCAAGTAAAAACTGGCACCATTCAGCATTTGCAGGTGGTTATACTGACCATGTTTTGCGTGTCTTTGATTGTGCTAATTCGTTGTATAAAACGTGGATAGCAATGGGGGGTGACGTTTCCACATATACTGTCGAAGAAATGCATTTCGCAGCATTATTCCATGATTTAGGCAAGATGGGCCAACAAGAAGGCGAGTATTATCAACCAAACGATTCACAATGGCATATGGATAAATTGGGTCAAATGTATAAGTTTAACACTGACATTCCAGCAATGAAAATCCCAGAAAGATCATTATTTATACTTCAAGAAATTGGTTGTAAAGTAACTCAAAACGAGTTTATTACAATTAAAATTCATGATGGTTTATATGATGAGTCAAATAAGTTCTACTTTATGTCTGGTCAAAAAGAAACTAGATTAAGAACACATTTACCATTATTAATGCATCAAGCAGATCATATGGCTGCTCAAATTGAATTTGAGTTATGGAATAATTCAGCTAATCCTTCTTCCAAACCAGCAAACGCTACTAAAGGTGATAAAACACTTAGAGCAGCTAAAAAAGTAAACACACAAAATAACCCAAAATTAGCGTCAGCAACATTAGATGTTATAGATTCATTCTTTAAAGATTAATTATGTTAACACTTAGTATTATATTAGCAGTAGTAATAACCGCTTCTTTTTTTGTTATTAGAAATTTAATAGTAAAAAATGAAAGATTAGAAGACTTTATTTCAACACAAAGCGAAGCTATTGAAGCTTGTGATAAAAGATTAAAAGAAGTAGATGATAAAGGTATGTTTTACGCAGATGATCAAATTGGCTTCTTTTTTAAAGAAGTACAAAAAATCCAAGAAGCTCTAAACGAGTTTACCCTTAAATAAAAAATTAGTAAAAACCACATGTCAAACAAACTTAAGTATGCCCCTACTCCTCCTCCAGAACCTATAATTGATAAAACTCTTGAACCTGGACCTAAAAAGAGAGGAAGAAAAAGAACAAAAAAACAATATTTTACACCAGATACAGACGCAGCTATAAAAGAATATTTAGCATCTTCAAACCAAGAAGAAAGAGATAATATATTTGCAAGAAGAATACATTACCCTTTTTATAAATTAGCAGAAAATCTTATCCATACATTTAAATTTTATTACACAGAAGTAGATGATTTAGAAGATTTAAAACATGAAGTAATTTGTTTTCTTTTAGAAAAATTAGATTATTTTAAACCAGAAAAAGGTACTAAAGCATTTAGTTATTTTTCAATTGTAGGTAAAAATTATCTTATACTTTATAATAATAACAATTATAAAAAGAAAAAACAAAAAGCAGACCCCTTAGCAGCAGATGAAGACGAAGGAGTGTTACGTCAATTAGGTAGAGATGAACGTAAACAAGAAATTAAAGATTTTATAGATTATTTCACAGAATATACAGATAAACATATATTTACTATATTTAAAAAAGATAAAGATAGAAAAGTATGTGATGCTATTAATACTTTATTTAAACGTAGAGAAAATTTAGAAATTTTTAATAAAAAAGCACTTTATATTTACATAAGAGAAATGACAGGTGTAGATACTCCTGTTATTACTAAAGTAACTAAAAAATTAAAAAAACAGTATAAAGAACTATATATGGAATATATTGAAACAGGTTATGTAAGAATTTAATCTTTTCCATATTTATAATAAAATATATGGATCCACTAAATCAAGTAATATTTGATGATACTTCTTTTTCAGATTTATTAAAAGAAATTCACGGTAATCAAAAGAAAAAAGCCAAACAACTTGCTTCTTTAATTGCTGAATTGCGCCCTTTAGTTCAATCTTTGGGTGATGCCACCGTTGTAGTTCCTTTAATTAAGGAATATATGGAAATTAGTGTTAAAAATGATGACCAACTAATTAAAATGGCAGCTATTGTACAACGTTTATCAACAGGAGTATCTTCAAGTGGGGATAGTGGGATACTAACAGAAGAAGAAATGGCTCAACTTCAAGAACTAACAGAAGAAATAGCAAAAACAGTTGAATCTGAACCTAAACAATTAAATAAACCAAAAGAATAATATGTTAGCAACAAAAGGTAATTTAGGAGCATCAGGATTAGGATTATCAAATTCTGGATATCAGTTATTTGCAAAAAGAATTATATCTGTTATACATGATGATTCACATCAAGAATATAAAAGTTTTGCTGATATAGGGAGAGTATTTTATGTAGACCCAAAAGAAGGATCAAATTATAGTGATGGTGCAAGAAAATTTAACCCTAAACACACAGCTATTCCTATATCCCCAAATACACAATTTTATCCCTTAATTGGAGAAATAGTATTTGTAATATTAGCCACTTCAAATGAAACAAAAACAAGTAATAGAAATAAACCTAAAACAACTAATTATTATTTTCCTCCTATAAGAGTACAAGGTCAATCACACCAAAATATACTCCCAACTAGTTATATTAGTAATGGTTTATTATCTGTTGATAAAATAAATTTAGCTAAAACAGGATTCCCGTCAAAAAGGGGAACAAATTCTCAATCACTTTTTAAATTAGGAGAATATTTTCAAGAAAGTAATATAAAATCATTATTATCTTATGAGGGAGATTATATTTTAGAAGGTAGATTTGGAAATTCAATTAGATTTGGATCAACTTCTCCTTACGATATTAATACCAAAGACGGACC
>ENA-ORXF01001154-ORXF01001154.1-marine-metagenome-genome-assembly--contig:-NODE-1154-length-17437-cov-4.830415_pt1 | contig 17437 bp, 17 predicted proteins | sample MGYA00237864_ERZ511476 | MGnify/ENA primary metagenome ERZ511476 (study PRJEB26306, sample SAMN06343908) | marine metagenome | isolation source: coastal waters | place: Atlantic Ocean: West Antarctic... | reverse complement strand
TGCTAACGATAATAGATTAGCTATCGCTGCCTAGTTTTCTAGGCTAGCGCGGTCAGGGGCACCGGGCAACAGAACGCTTCGGTTGGGGAGTGGTAACTTGTTACTGCTCCTCAGTTTTTTCTCATAAACAAATATCCGATCACACTATAATCACAGTGAGAGGAAGAAAGTGAGAAATAAATGGCTACTATTGGCAAAACTAAAACGGGTAAATGGTGTGCCCAAGTAAGAACTCATCAGAAGTATATTTCCAAAACTTTTATCAGCAAAGCTCATGCAAGTAAGTGGGCAAAGGAAGTTGAGTATCAGTTAGATCGAGAGCAGTTCGAAGACTTTAGCGATAGTGCTAAACTATCTTTGGGCGATATATTAATAAGGTACCGGGACGAGATAACCCCTACGAAGAAAAGTAAAGACACCGAGACACATAAAATTAATTTAATGTTAAGGCATAAGATATCTAAGATTAGATTGCTTGATCTAAAGACTAAGCACGTTCTTGATTTTAAAAAAGACATCAAAGATAATGACGGCAAGTTTTATCCAAGAGCTTCCTCAACGATAAATAAATATGTTCACTTTATTTATACAGTTTGGGAAACAGCTAAAGTTAATTGGGATATTACATTACCTCCTTTCAATCCCGTTAGTCTTGTTAAAGCAGAAAAAGTAAAAGATAAGATCGATCGAATATTAACACCGGAAGAATATCAAGACCTCTTATCAGCTTGTAGTAAAAGTAATTTAGTTTTCTTGCAGGACATGGTTGAGTTTGCTTATCTAACAGCGATGAGGTTTGGCGAAATAACCAAGCTAAAATCTAAGAACGTTAACTTTGAAAAAAGCACAGCTTTATTATTAGATACAAAGAACGGGGACAATCGTCTTGTGCCATTAACCGATAGAGCATTAAAGATCGCTAAGAAGTATAGATTTCAGCCAAGGTTGTTTCCAGTCACTAGAGACAAGTGTCGTCATTACTTTGAACAAGCTTTGAAAAGAGCTGAGATTAATCAATTTAGATTTCATGATCTTAGAGCGTGTGCAATTACTAACCTATTTTTAAATGGTTGGTCTATTGCTGAGGTAAGTGTTGTTAGTGGTCATAAGACTTGGTCAGAACTTCAACGCTATACAAGAATTAAAGCTAGTGATCTTATCGTTAAGATAAACAAAAAAGGGAAAGTATAATGATAAGTGTTTTATGTTGGCTACTTGGCAATATTATTTGGTGGGTTGGATTAATTTACATAATCATTTGGTATTTCTTTTAAAGTTTCTGCACCAGTTCCGCTGGGTGGGAAGAGCGCCCTGTTAAGGCATCTTTTCATACGGGGCGTTAATCAAAAAAGTTGTTTTTGAAAATAAACTCTATTGAAACCTTTCTCATTTACTTTTTTGAATTTTTTGAAACCTATTTTATGATACCATTTAATATTTTCTATCATTTTTTCATTGGTATAAAGTTGATAATAATTAAATTTTTCTTTTATTAAATAGTCTTCTATGTAAGAAATAAAATTTGTCCCAACCTTCTTTTTTTGAAACATAGGGTCAACTGCTATGTTGTCTAATCGTGCTCGTAATATGCGCACCTAACAGAGTGGCATCGTCTCTACCGCCTTTGCTGGCAGCTAAAATCAAAGGTCGCCATCACCCCGATATTGATTTGATGAAGGTAATAAAAAATTTTTAAATACCAAAATAGTTAAATAACAATTCTTTTGGAGGATCATTTTCTTTGATAACGTTAATCATTAATTCTTTATATTTAGCTAAAAGGCTTTTGTCTTCTATAGGATTTAATTGGCCTGGATCTTTTATGAGATCATATAGAGCACTTTTTGTCTCTACATATCTCTTTAAATTTTTATCAGATTTTATTTGCATTACAGGTATATTTTTTGTGAATGAAAAAGGTTCATGTATTTTAAGTGTTTTTAATTCTTCCTCAGAAAAAAATCCCCTCCTATGTGTTGGCATTAATGTATATTGATATTTATTTAGATTGGTTTGGTCAAAATTTTCTGGATAATGAAAATAGCTATAATGCCCATCGGTGATATTTATACCTCCGCCCCAATATCCATAAAGAGCAGTGTAACTTCCAACATCCCTTTCTAAAAAATCTAATATAGATTTCCCCTTTACTTCTTTTGGAATACTTTTATCATTCATAGTGAGAAAGGTTGGCATTAAATCAATATTTTGTGTTACTGTATTACGCGACTCTCCTGCATATTCTTTGAAGTCAGGATGGTGTACAAAAAGAGGTATATGAGCGATTTCATTGTACATAGGCATCCCACCCTTTGCCCACCAATCATGTTCACCAAGCATAAAGCCATGATCAGTAGTAAGGATTAAAGCGGTATCATCCCATAAGTTATGTTCATCAAAGTAATCTAAAATTGTTCCTAACAAATAATCACATAATCCTATTAATGCTAAATAATTTGCTTTTAACTCAGCTACTTCGTCATCAGTTTCAGTCACTTTATCGTATTGTGGCCAATCTAATCTTGGACCTCGATAATTGGTTTTAAGTTTTTTTCTAAAACGCTCTGGTGCAAAAAAAGGTTCATGTGGATCAAATGTTTCTAATTGTAGAAACCAATTATTTGAGTCTTTATTAGTTTTTAGAAATTCTAATCCTGAGGCAAAACACTTTACTGAAGGAAAATCTTTTTCTTCTTTTATAAATTCACTATTTATTGCATATTGATAATACTTTCTGGCATCTGAATTTGATCGCAATAATGCTGGATCATTTAATTGTAATTTATGATATTTTTCTCTTAATTTTTCTAAGGGTGGCTGAACCATTGCTTTCCATGGGTCCATTTCTTGCCCTCTTATGAAATCCCATGAATTAAATCGATTGTGATAGGTAGCACCGCCATCTTCAAAATAATGATAATGATCTGTTATCAAGTGTGTGTAAGTTTGATTCTGTCTTAATATTTCTGGAAATGAGTTATCAAAAGGCTCTAATGGCCCCCAAAGTCTATGTAAAAAACTCAATCTTCCTGAATGCATATCACGTCTAGCGGGCATACAAGGCATACTACCAATATAGTGATTATTAAATTGAACTGATTTTTTTGCAAGTCGATTAAAATTTGGAGTTTCAATATATTTACCTCCATAAGAATTTAACATTCTTAAATTTAGTGAATCAAATAATAGAAATACTGTTTTCAAAATATTAATTTTCTTTTGTTATACTAAAGGTCGCCATCACCCCGATATGGTCAGAGAGTAGCAGATTGCCACTGTTGACCGGCTCCTTGTTGACTAAAGATATACCGATGACACTGTCGAGTTTGTCACGTTGCACAAAAAAACCATCAATACGCTTAGCAAGTGTTTTGTTGAAGGCATATGGATCTGTGTAACCAAGGCTATCCCCATTCTTTGCACGCCATACGTCAACAAATTGTTGGTCTGCAAGCGGCGTTAAAAGTTCGTGCTGAGTGTCAAGATTGATGTTGAAATCGCCAGTCAAAATGCGCGCGCTGTCTGCAAATTGTGGTTTCTTCATCACATCCACACATCCCTGGATACCTTTAAGCATCTGATCGGGACTCAAAAATAGATGTGTATTAAAAATGGATACATATTGTCCGGTTGGCAATTCCAGCTTAACGTACTGTACGATACGCATCCAAGGATTCTTCCACTGAGTCTCACGTCCTAAATCAACTTTTCCGGAAATGGCGATCGGAACCTGAGAAAAAATAGCAAGTCCTGCAGGACTTGGTGTCACTGAAACGTCGTTAGACGGCGCATAGAACGCATACTTGAAATGGCGAAAGCTATGCCGCTTATGGTAGTCGAAGTGATCGGGCGATGATTCCTGTATACAGAGGACATCAACAGCCATATCGTGCATGTTTTGTCCTATAGCATCTGCACGTTCCTGCCATAGGTCGCCCTTGCCCCAGATATTTTGTGTGACAACTTTCAATAATTGGGATTGTTTGTCACTCATAGATTAATCTCCACTGATTATTTGTCGCGTGTAAGGGCGAAGCCTTGCATGAATTGCTTTTGCATCAACACAAAGACAAGAATTGGTACAATACTAGCGATGACCGCGCCAAGCATAATTGGCCCATAGGTCGCCCCCACCTCCAAGCCGGCGTCCAACGAACTCAAGCCGACCTGGATCACCTGCTTTTTCGGATCGGTGATAACGAGAGATGGCCATAAGTAGTTGTTCCACCCGCTAATGAACATGATGGTAACCAGGGCTGCCACCGTGGCCTTGCTTATGGGCAACAAAATGCGGAACAAGAATTGTAAAGGGGTTGCGCCATCGAGTTGGGCAGCTTCACAGAGCTCCGGTGTGATGCCAGCAAAGTGCTGTCGAAAGAGAAATAAACCTGTCGGTGTGGCTAGAGCTGGCACAACTATTGCTGTCCAAGTGTTGCCCCAACCTAAATCCATCACCACTAAACGGTACAATGAGATAATCGTTACCTCACCGGGTATCATTAACGCGGATAAGATTAAAATGAAGACCAAGTTCTTGCCTGGAAAACGGAAGTAGACCAGTGCCATACCTCCGAAAAGAGATAGAACTACCTTTCCCACAGTAATCATCCCAGCAACGACAAAAGTGTTGAACAATAAAAGGACAATATCGCGGTCCAATACGGCTTTCAGATTAATTCCGAAGTGGTCACCTGGCGTCATTTGCAGTCTGAACATCTCTGCATTGCTTTGGGTGCTAGTCAGCATCGCATACAATATAGGAAACATCATGAATATGACAACGACCCATAATAAAAGATGTATATACCAGGTACTGCCAGCAAGTCGGCTCTGGGTGATTTTGGTGGATGTTTTTGTTGCGTTGTTATTCATCTTAAATCATTTCATAATTAGTTCGACGGCCCATAACGCGAAATTGCCAGTAGGTGAGACCTAGCATGATAAAAAGTAAGATAATTGATAGCGCTGCTGCTTTACCAATGTCGCTGTTCTCTACGCCAGTTTTAATGACGTCCACGACAAGATTTGTCGTCGCGTACACCGGACCGCCTTCAGTGAGGGTTTCGATTATGGCATAGAGATCAAAGATGGTGTAGTTCAAGGTGAGAAATACTACGAAAAAGACATATGGCATGAGCATGGGTAACTTGACATTCCTAAAGCGTTGCCAGGCATTCGCACCATCAATCGTGGCCGCTTCGAGCAATACTTGGGGCACAGCCTGCAAACCAGCAATGTAAATCAAAATGGTGAAAGCCAGCTTGACCCAAGTTGCCGCCCCTACTACTGAAAATCGCGCCCACCACGGATCAGACAGAAATGGCACTGCTGGTAATCCCAATTTTTGCAAGAGTAAATTGATGAATCCAGCTCCCTCTCCAGCCAGTAACGCGCCGAACACGACGCCTACAACTACACCGGAGACTGCGTAAGGCCAGACTATTAGCGTGCGGTACACTGCTGCGCCACGTATTTTGTGTGAGGCCAGCAAAGCGATAGCGATACCCACAACATTGACGAATATCACGATAAAGAAGGTATAGAAAATACTGACGCCCAGTAAGGCCAAATATTCGGCGTGCTCAGCGTACAGGAAAAAACCGTCGCTCAAGATGTAATAATGCGCATCTTGTAGAGAGTTAGTAAGTAAGGTTGCAAAATTATCCAAACAAACGAAACGCGTATTCTCAGTCCCACGTCGTGCCAACCTTGTACCCAGCATAAAGTTTTGTACTGCCGGATAGTACGTAAATAGACCTAGTCCAATGATAGTCGGTGACAGAAATATCCAGGGCGTAAAATTGTGACGGATGAATGCACCTGGAGTATGTCCTTCCGTTCCGAAGATGCGCTTTTTCGTTACCCATCTATGATGAAACTCAGTAATCGCCAGCATAAATGCCCAACTGGCGGCAAAAATTAGTAGAAAAGCACAAAGGAGTACGGCATTCACTGAGGTTGTCTGCCCAATGATACTGAGGTTGAAGAACATATGGTGCTCTGGATTGAGCGCACAGTATCCTAACGGCACCATGGTAGCTTGTGTGCCGAGAAACCCTGCCAGAGCACCTAATAGAATACCCATTAGCAGCCTACGCCCACGGCGCCAATAAAACCGTCCGACGATTAAAGCACTTATGCTTGTAGTAATAGCTGTTAAGACGAAGGGGGTCACAAATGTGACCCCCTGTCTAAGTGTGCAGTTTGTTTTATTATCCTTCGCAAGGTACGAGCAAATTATATTCTTCGATGAGCAGATCAGCTTTTGCCTTCAAACGATCCAGCCCTTCTTGTGTATCGAGATCATTAAGGATGATATCCTTGAAAGCTCCACCGAACAGTTTATAAACTGACTTAAAGGAGCCGAAAATGGCGCCAGAAGTTTCGGGGACCTTCGCCGAATTCGCCAATTGTTTGCTGGCTACCGCAAAGGTTGGGTTTGCTTCAAACCAGCCTTCTGCTTCCAGAAACTTAACACCGGACTCAGTGATAGGAATATACCCGGTTGACTTGTGCCAGCCAGCGACCATTTCTGGCTGCAACATGAACATCATTAATGTCAAGGCACCTTCTTCAACTTCCGGGTCGAGTCCATCCGTCAGCATGAGCATTCCACCACCGATGGTGTTACCAACATACGGCACATCCTGATTGTACATCATGCGATTCGCTCCCACGGTGAAGTTATTTCCTTCACCGATGTCCACTCGGCCACGAGCAGCGGCACTTGAAGTCAAATGCATCGCTAATTTCGAATTAGCCCATTTAGGATTATAATCGGCCTTGCCGTAATGGACCCAGTAACCAGCTTTATTCATCGTTTTGTACCAGTTAATCCAATCGACACCCTCTTGACTGTTAAACAATACCTCTGTGACGCAAGATTCATCGCCGCGCCCATTCTGGTTGTTGGCCAAAAAGGCACCCTGCGACGCCAAACTATTTTCCATATACCAACCGCTGGCACCGAAATTGATGCAGTCAGCATCAGGGAAAGTTGCAACGATCTGTGCACAAGCTTTTTCTACTCCCGACCAGGTTTCTGGAATGGCATCGAAGTCGTTAACATCTGCAACCACCCCTGCTTGTACGAGCATATCCATGTTCGCAAATATAATTGGGGTAGAGGCATTAAATGGCATTTCAAGGAATTTTCCATCTTTACTAAAGAAACCGGCAGCAGGACCTACGATTTCGTCAAGTCGCACGGGCAAACCGTTGATCTCCGTCCGGCCGCCAATGGCTTCATGAAGAGGTTTGAACCAACCACTATCCCTTGGGGCTTGCGTATTACTGCCAGTAGCCTGAAGGATTGCCGGCGGATTGCCTTGCTCATGGGCTAGAGTGTAAAGATCATAGACTTTATCATATCCTTTAATTGCAAGCAGCTCCAACTCATACTGCGGATAAGCCTTTTCAAATTCTTCTTTTAGTTCTCCGGGCAACCAGGTGTTAGCCTTCCAAGTGTGCCAGTATTGTATAGTTGTTTTCGCCCATACACTTCCACTACTTAATCCAATAAAAAATAATATTGAAATTATAAAAATTTTTCGTAAAACTTTATTCATAGAGATCCTCCCAGTAAGTATAAAAATATTAAGTTTAAAAATATTAAGTATAAGATGGTACACTACCCTTTTTATTAAAGTCAAGTATTAACCAAATTGTTAAGATTAACTATATCATTTTTTTAGAGGAATTTAAAACTTATTAATATTTTCAGATTTGCAAAACACCCCTGTTCCGAACCCGTTGCTGATGTTCCTCAAAACAATGGTAGACTAAAACTACTTACGGCTTTCAAATTCTAGTGAAGAATTCCCTTTAAACAAAGATTCAAGAGAATAAGCTATATCAATTAAATTAAGGTCTGAATTTTTTTTTGATATTAATTGTATTCCAAAAGGCATTTTTCCATTAATATCTCCACATGGAATTACTATAGCAGGCCCTCCAAATAAAGTAACTCCATAGGATATACTCTCCCACTTTAAATAATTACCCATATCTTGTCCGTCTATTTGCTTTGGATATTCTTCCTCGTGCGCAAAGGGCGGAACTGATGCTGCTGGAGTTATTAATAAGTCATATTTTTCAAAAAATTTTTCAGCATTTCTATATATTCTTGTATGTTCATTCATAGCCCATCCAATATCTTTAATTGTAATGGATGAAGCTCTTTTCAATTCATCAATTATTACATCACCTAAGGAACCTGGATTATTCTCATTTATTTCAGAAAAGTCATTTACAAACCCTATCCCCCTTAAAAGATAGAAGGTTCTATCTGCATTTGACATTTTAGGATGATCAAATTCAATTTTTTCAAAAAAATCTTTAATTAAGTCTAATTTTTTATCAAAAGTTTTTCTACACAAATTACTCATTGGCGCAAAACCAAGATCATAAGAAATAGCTACTTTTAATTTTTTTGTATCTATAATTTTTGGAGAATAGCATAAATTCCTCTTTTTATTGACATGTGTAGGAATTGGATCAAGATTGCATTCACTCACCATTCCACTTAATAAAATTTTTAAATCAGTAACGTTTCTAGCCATTGGTCCTTCAACGTCAAATGGAGACCAGCCTATGCTTCTTCTTGAAGTAGGAACAAAGCCGACAGAAGGTCGCATTCCAACTATATTACAAAATGAAGCCGGGGTTCTTAAGCTACCAGCAAAATCAGACCCCATAGCAAGTGGTAACATTTGTGAAGCAATAGAGACAGCAGTACCTCCACTTGATGCACCACAGCTTTTTGAAATATCATAAGGATTATTGGTTGTCCCAAATAACTTGTTAGTTGTAGTTGCACCAAATCCATGTTCTGGTACATTTGTTTTTCCCGGAAAAATTGCTCCATTTACTCTCATACTTGAAACAATATTATCATCTTGCTTTGGAATATAATTTTTAAAAAGGTCTGAACCCTGAGTAGTTGGAACACCTTCTATATCATTCAAATCTTTGACTCCTACTGGTATTCCGAATAAAGGATAATCAAAAAAATTTATTTCTTCTATTTTGGGTAATTTTTTTAATTGTTCGTAGGCTTTATCGAAACACCTTATTGGAAAAGCATTTAATTTTGGATCTAAGATTTCAATTTTTTTAATTGTTGAGTCTAAAATCTCTTTTGGTGTAAAATCTTTTTTTAAAAGACCTTCACGCAATTCAGAAACTGTTAAAGTATTAATTTCCATCAGTGTTTTAAAATTTGTTCTAAAAATTTTTTTGTTCTTTCTTCATTTGGATTATTAAAAAATTTATCTGGTGTATTCTCTTCGACAATTTGTCCATCATCCATGAATATAATTTTGTTAGCCAAATTTTTTGCAAAACCCATTTCATGCGTAACTACTATCATTGTCATACCAAGATTAGCTAAATCAGACATTACATCAAGAACTTCTTTTATCATTTCTGGATCTAATGCCGATGTAGGTTCATCAAATAACATTATAACAGGATTCATAGCTAAGGATCTAGCTATTGCACATCTTTGTTGTTGTCCTCCAGATAATGTAGATGGATATTTATCTTTTTGATCTTCTATTTTGACTTTATTTAAAACTTCTATTGCAATTTTATTAGCATCATTTTTCTTATATTTTTTAACTTTTCTAAGAGGTAAAGTTATATTTTCAAGTATAGTCAAATGTGGAAAAAGATTAAATTGTTGAAATACCATACCAAAAATATTGTTCCTCATCACTTCTTTTTCAGACATTTTCTTTTCATTAATTAAAATTTCACCACTGCTATATTTTTCTAGGCCAGCAATGGCTCTTATTAAAGTTGATTTCCCAGATCCTGAAGGACCACAAACAACAATAATATCCCTTTGTTTAAGAGATAAGTTAATCCCTTTTACTGCATGAAATTTATCATAATGTACATTTAATTTTTTAACATTTAATATATCTGGCATTGAATTCTATTTTTTTTCAGATGCTATAATTGCAATTTCAACTAAAGCTCCCTCTCCTATGTTAGATACTTCTACCAAATTTCTTGCAGGAGGATTTTCTATAAAATATTCTCCAAAAACTTTATTAACTTGATCTTTGATTGAAAGATCTGTCACATATACAATAGTCATACCTATAGTTTCTATAGAGCCGCCTGCTTCATGTAGTATAGTTAAGCAATGTTCCATAGATAATTTAGCTTGTTCATAGGCTCCTTTAACAATTTTCCCACTGATCATGTCTCTTGGCATTTGACCACCAATATAGATTGTGCCATTAATAATATTACACTGTGATACGGGTGATACAGATAATGGAGCTTTATTTGTATTAATTACTTTTTTCATTATTTCCTTTAACATAATTTACAGTTGATAAAAATTCTTCAAAACCCCAAATCCCCCCTTCTCTTCCTATTCCCGATAAGTTGTTTCCTCCTGTAGGCCTTCCAGGACTTTGAATTTTTGTAGTATTAATTCCTATACTACCAAAATCCAATTTTTTTGCTAAACTAATAATTTTTTTACTTCTAGAGAAAATATAACAAACAAGAGAATACTCTGATGAAGAAATTTTTTTAAATAATTTTTTTTCATCATTAAAATACGATATTCCAAGTAAAGGACCAAATATTTCAATTTTATCAAAAATATTATCATCAAAATTAGATTCTGTAATTATAAACGGGTATAGATTTGCAGCATCTTCATTGCTTTTAGATTTAACAATTAATCTATTGAATCTTAATAGTTTGTTTTTTAATTTTTCTAAGAATTTATAATGCTTAGTTGAAATAACTGGACCAAAATCAGGCTGTACTTTTTGATTTATATTTCCGCAAATTAATTTACTAACTTTGATTTTTAAAAGATTTTCAAATTCATTTTTTATATTTTTTTTTACAAAGACTTTATTTATTGAAGAGCAGGCTTGACCTGCAGCCTTAATTTTTCTTGTGATTATTTCATTAACAATATTATCTAAATTATGATTATCACAAATAACCGCATAATTTATGCCTCCTAATTCCAATATTTTTTTCTGTAAATGTTTAGTCTTAATATTGTTTAATTTTAATCCAATTTCTGTTGATCCAGTAAATGTAACTATTTTTATTTTTTTGTTTTGAATTATTCTATTAATATTATTTTTTTTCTTAATATAAACAAATTTCAAGAATTTTTTTATTTCTTTAGGTAAACTTAAATCTATAAATTTACATATTTTTAAATTGTATGAAGAGGTTTTTATTATTAATGGTGAACCTGCAGCAATGGAGGGTGCAATTTTTCTAATCATACCAGCAAGCGGATCATTATAAGGGGTAATAGCAAAAACTATTCCACTAGATTTTAAAAATATTTCTGTATTTTTATTTTCTAAAATCTCAAATTTATACTGATTTAAAATTTTAAGTGAGTAATTTACAAATTCGATAGCATAATTAAATTCAGCACTTGATTCATCTAAAGTTTTGAAAACTTCAAGATTTATGAGTTTTATAAATTGCTCCTTATTTTTTAAAAGAAAAGATTTCAAAAGTATAAGTGTTTTTTTTCTTACATTAATGCTAACTAAATTATTAAAATTTTTTTCTAATTCATTAATTTTATTATCAATATTTCTAATAATTGTAGGAGTTATTTTTTCTTTACCATTAAGTAAATTTTCAACTATTTTGTTAGTAGAGATCATGTTTATCCATAATTTTTAAAATAGAATTGAGTTCATTTGTTTTTTTTTCAAAACAAAATCTATAATGGTTTTTATATAGATTTCCAAATGCACTTCCAGATAAATAAAATAATCCATTTTTTTCAGAATTTTCAACAAAATTTTTTAAATTTTTAATTTTGGGAAACAAATAAAAAGATCCATCAGGTTGATAAAAATCCACATTTTTTGATTTGAAAAAATTTGTAACTATATTTAATTTTTTAGCTGTACTTATTTTTTCGTTATTAAGAATATTTTTTTTGTTCTTAATTATAATTATCTGAGCAGGAGAATTCGGAGCACCATTTACTGCAATATGAATATTTTCAAAAACTTTCAATAAATTTTTAAAACATAATATTGCACCCAATCTTAAACCTTGTAAGTGAAAATTTTTAGAAAATGAATTTATTAATATTAAATATTCGCTGCTAAAATTTTTTTTCAAAATTGTTTCTTTTACATTAAATAAATATGATGAAAAACTTTCATCAATTACAAGATAGCATTTTAATAATGAACAGATTTGTATCAATTCATTTAAAGTAGAATTGTCAATTATTTTTCCTGTTGGATTATTAGGCGTTGTTAATACTAAAATTTTAATTTTATGTTTAATTAAATATTTTTTTAGCTTGAGTAAATTTAAATCAAAATTCTCATTAAGGTATGTGTTATAAAAGAAAGGTTTAGCATCGCATAGTTTAATTAAATCTACATAAGTTGGCCAATTTGGATTAATTACACATATATTTTTATTGTTTTGGTTGGTTAATCCTCTGAAAACACAGTACAAAGCTGCTTTAGCTCCATTTGTAATAAGAATATTATGCTTTGTTTTATTTATATTTTTCCAATCATTAAAAAGATAATTCTTTGCAATTTCTTTTAATTCTTCTTCCCCCGTTAATTTTCCTTGTAAATTAAAATAATTTAAATTGATCTTTTTAAGATTTTTTGCATTAAACGTAGGGTTGCTTAATGAAAAAACTTTTTTACCTGATTTTTTAATTAACTCAGTTTTTTCCTGAAGGGATAAGGTTAAAGATTTTCTAAGCATAGTTTATAATACTAGAATATGTATAAAAATAATAAATTATTTATAAAAATGAACAAAGTTGACTATTTTTTTACTTTTTTATTTTGAATAAGATTTTTATTTTTATAATAAAAACTCTAAACTTATTTATAAAGTATATCAATTTAATAAAAAATGCAAATATGTAAATTTATTTTAAAGTATGATAATCATACTGAAGTATTTAAATTTATTTTATAAGGATATACAGAAAAATATATATAAATGTTTCTTTTATATGTAAAAGTAATGTAAAGTTTAAATTAATTTTAAAGGGAGGTAAATTATGAAAATCATTTCAATACTTTTATCGATTTTATTCTTTAGTCCTGCTGTATTTGCAGGGGCACTAGATGATGTAAAATCAGCAGGTAAATTCGTATTTGGACTAGAAGTCGGATACAAACCATTTGAATATATAGACGATAGTGGAAACTTAGTTGGTTATGATATCGATGTAGCCAATGAGATCGGGAAAAGATTAGGTGTAGATGCAGTATCACAAGATACAAATTGGTCTACAGTTATACAAACAATGTATGATGGAGGTTTTAACTTAATTTTAGGTGGCATGACTGCTACAGAAAAAAGATATCAAAAAGTTAATTTTTCTATTCCATACATGAATGCAGCTTCTGGTATTATTGTCATGAAAGACTCAGGCATAAATAACAGATCTGATCTTGGAGGAAAAACAGTTAGTGCTGGTGCAGGTACTCCTCAATTAGATCAATTACAAATTTCTGCTGATGAGATTGGTATCTCTTATAATGGTGATATTAAATCATACGACAGCGATGCAGTTGCGTATGAAGCTATGAGAGCTAAAAGAATTGATGCGTATGCTTCAACCTTAGTTAGTTTATTAGCATTTGCTAAAACAGACGATAACTTTGTTGTATTACAATTTGCATCTGATCAGTGGTCTGAGGAGTATACTTCTATGGCATTTACTAAAGAAGATGATGATTTAAGAAATGCTTTTGATAATGCTATCAGAGACATGAAATCAGATGGCACACTTGCTAAGATACAAGAAAAATGGTTTGGTCAATCATTCGTAGATACATTGCCAGATCAAGCTCCAGCTTGGTAAATTAAAACAAGTGGATTTAATCTATATGGTAGAAGTCTTTCCAAGACTTCTGCCTGGTTTATGGGTAACCATAAAAGTAAGTTTCATTTCTCTTTTTTTTGCTTTTTTTATAGGTTTATTTTTTGGAACTATAAATTCTGTTTTTTCAAAGTTTAATCCATTTAATTTAGTAACCAGGTTTTATGTGTGGTTTGTTCTTTGTACTCCAATAATTATTCAAATATATGCGGCATATTTATTATTGCCAAAAGCAGGAATTCACCTTGATGTTTTTTGGGTAGGTGTCATTGTATTAACTTTCAATTCTGCAGGATATCAGACTGAAACTTCTCGTGCATCAATATCATCTATTCCAAAAGGTCAATATGAAGCTGCCAAAACTCTTGGAATGAACTTTTTTAATACAATGTTTTTTATAATATTACCTCAGGCAATTAAAAGAATGTTACCTGCCACAGCTAATGAAGCCTCTCACTTGATTAAAGCATCCGCTATTTTATCTGTAATTGCTTTGTCAGAGCTTCATAAATCAGCGATTAATTTACAGGGTAACAGTTATAAGTTTATTGAATTATTAGCTTTACAAGCAATTTTGTATTTACCCTTGGTTCTAGGAACAAGTTATATTGCTTCATACCTTCAAAGAAACAAAGATGATTCATCAAATATTAATTTAGCAAAATAAAATATGTTAGACATTAATTTTATGATAGAGATATTCCCAAGAGTTTTAAAAGCTTCTTTTTTAACTGTTCAGATTTCTTTTTTATCATTAATTTTTAGTGCTTTATTTGGCCTACTTGTATCCATGATAGCTTTGACTTCTGGAAAACTTATTAATGTTTTAATAAGATGCTTTGTTGAATTTACCCGAGGTGTACCTCAATTAGTACAAATTTCTATAATCTATTTTGGCTTACCTTATATTGGCATTTATTTAAATGAATTTTGGACTGGAGTTGCAGCCTTAAGTTTTATTGGAACTGGTTATACAATTGAAATTTTTAGAAATGCAGTTTTAAATCTTGAAAAAGGACAGAATGAGGCTGGAAAAATATTAGGTTTAAATAAATTTCAAATATTAATTTATATTTTATATCCTCAGATAATTAAAAGATCCTTACCTCCCATTACCAATGAATTAATAAATGTTATAAAGGCTTCGGCATTGTTATCAGTTATTTCAGTAAATGAATTAACAAAAATTATGAATGATGTGATATTTGAGTATTTTGTTGTGATAGAAACATTAATTGAAGCTACCGTAATGTATCTAATAATTATTAGTTTCTTACTAGCAGCATCAAGATATTTTGAAAGAAAACTTGTCGTATGAAAAAATATATTGGAATGTCTTGGCCATCTGATGGGTTAAATGATTCTGAATATTGGAGTTATTTATCAAGCAATTATGAACTCTTAATTATTAGATACCCTGTATCGGGATCTTTTAAAAAAGAAAAATTAATTAAAGAAGGTAAAATTAAATTTGTTTCACAATTTCTAAAAAATATACAATCAGATAACTTAGATGCATTAATGTTATGTGACTTTGCTGGTAGTGTGCTTAATGGGGAGGGATACATCTTAAAAACAGAGTTATTTTTTAAAAAAAAACTTAATATTCCGGTTATTAATATTGTTACATCTTCTTTAAATTTTATAAATAATCATAAAAATAAAATATCAATTGTATCACCATATAAAAATGATATTACAAATACTTTTTTAGAAATGATTAAAGATAAGAAAAAAATTGATAAAATATTTAATTTAAATTTTAAATCTGAAAAAGAGATTAATTCAACTAATAATATAATAGATTATAAAAAATTTAAAAATTTAAATAGTGATTTATTATTCATAGGTGGGGGCATATCTATTAGATACTATAAAAAATATTTACAAAAAAAGATTAAAAATAAGATTTATTCTTCTCCAATGTTATTGGTAAAAGATACGATAAAAAAAATAAAATAATGCGATACAATTATATTTCAAATTTAGGTAAATATTTTAGATTGACTAAATATCCACCTATTTTTACTGGGGGAAAAAATGAAATTTTAATTGATAAAAATGGATTAAAGTATTTAGATTTTGCTTGTGGTTCTGGTACAACAGTTTTAGGTTATCAAAATAACTTTATTATTAAAAATTTGAATAAAGTTATTAATCGTGGTTTTTTACATGCTGGACCTCATTTTCTTTCCACTGATCATTATAAATTTTTTAATGAATTATCAAATGTTTTAGATAAAAAATTTTCGATATTTAATCTTGCAACTAATGGCAGTGAAGCAACAGAAACTGCATTAAAGTTAGCCTTTCATCACACTGGTAAAAGAAAAATAATTTATTTTGACGGATCTTATCATGGCAGAACTGGCTATGCTTTAGCTAGTTCAGGCATGAAAGGTATAAATAATAATTTTTTTACAAATACCAACTTTATAAAATGTAAATTTAATAACATAGAAGATTTTAAAAAAAAATTTATTAAATATAAAAAGGATTTAGCTGCAGTTATTATTGAACCAATTCAAGCTACATCTGGTTTTATTTTTAGTGAAACAAATTTTTTAAAAGAAATAAGAAGAATAACAACACAACATAATAAACTATTAATATTTGATGAGGTTTGGACTGGATTTGGTAAAACTGGATTTGATTTTGGTTATAATTATTATAAAATTAAACCTGATATATTAATTTTAGGTAAATCTTTGGCTTGTGGACTGCCCTTAGGATTAGTTGCTTTTACAAAAAATATAAATCATAATTTCCCCGGAGCTCAATCATCAACTTTTCAAGGTAATATACTTGCTATTAATTCAAGTATCTTATTTTTAAAATATATTAAAAAAATTAAATATTTGGATAAAATCGAAAAAATCTCCATAAATATGAAGGCCGAAATGAAAAAATTAACAAAATTTAAGTTTGTTAAAGAAATTAGGGGGATAGGTTTTATGTGGGGTATAGAAATAGATACTAAATATTTTGAAAATCCAGATTATACAAATATAATAAGATATAATCTTTTAAAAAATAAACTTATAACATGGGAGTGCGGTAAAAATTCTAATGTTATAGGTCTTATACCGCCAATAACCACATCGATTTCTAGTATTAAAGAAGCTTTTAATATTATATTAAAAACTTTTAATAAAATTAATATTGAAATATAAAAAAAACCTCATTGGAAAAATTTAACTTATATTTGCAATAATTTATTATTTAATTGATTCACGAACGAGATATGAGAATCCTGAATCATGTTTAGAACTGAATCACAATAGAATCACACTGAGGCGAAATAAATTTCCCATTAGTTCCCATATCATGGTAAAAATGTTCAGGAAAAAACTCCAGGGTTTCATTGCTCTAGATACCTCATTCATGATCGCTGCCTAGTTTTCTAGGCTAGCGCGGTCAGGGGCACCGGGCAACAGAACGCCCCATTTGAATCAATAAACTTTGTTTCCTCTTATTTTTTTATTTTGAATGAGCAGACACTTTAGCAGACACTTAGCAGACACTCTGAAGTCACATGTATACCCAAAACGTTCT
>ENA-ORXF01001152-ORXF01001152.1-marine-metagenome-genome-assembly--contig:-NODE-1152-length-17457-cov-6.260644_pt1 | contig 17457 bp, 16 predicted proteins | sample MGYA00237864_ERZ511476 | MGnify/ENA primary metagenome ERZ511476 (study PRJEB26306, sample SAMN06343908) | marine metagenome | isolation source: coastal waters | place: Atlantic Ocean: West Antarctic... | reverse complement strand
TTTTTTAAACCGCTTGGAACTGGAAGCGGAAATGGGTTTTCTATAAAACCAGATTTTTCAACATTTGGATTTGTTGCTGTTTTTACATCTGAAGAATTAGCAAAAGAGTTTTTAAGCACCAATGTTATAAAAGAATATACCAAAACAGCTGCATCCTTTAGCCATGTCTTAATGCATACAGTAAAAAGTCATGGAAAATGGAGTAAGCAAAATCCGTTTGAGACTTCTGTTGATTTTGATAAATCAAAGCCATTAGCAGTAATTACAAGAGCAACAATTAAGCCTAAATTGGCCTATCAATTTTGGAAAAACGTTCCGTCTGTTTCTAAATCTATGAATAATTATGATGCGTTAATTTTCTCTAAAGGAATTGGGGAGTTTCCATTATTAATGCAGGCTACCTTTTCACTTTGGTCTAATGCTCAAGCAATGATGAATTATGCATATAAAAATCCGAAACACGCAGAAATGGTGAAAAAAACCAGAGAATTAAACTGGTATTCTGAAGAGCTTTTTGCTCGTTTTCAGCCTTTTTATCAAGAAGGAAATTTAATCCCTAGAATTTTTTAATTTTTTACTATAAATTTTTGCTTCTTTCATCACTTTTGGTGCTAAAATAATAGTTGCCAACATGGTTGGAATTGCCATCAAAGCAAAGGCACTATCTATTAAATTAATCATGGTATCTAAGCTGGCAGTTGCTCCAATCAGAATACTTGCAATAAATAGATAATTGTATAAATGCTTGTATTTAGAACCCACTAAAAACGAGAGTGATTTGGTACCGTAGTATGAGTATGAAAATAAGGATGAAATACTAAAGATCGCAACACAAATCATCAGTAAATATTTTCCAACTCCTGGCATAGCATTTCCAAAAGCTGTGGCTGTTAAACTTACACCATTGGTGTCACTTGTTTGCCATACACCCGTTACTAAAATAGCCAATGCGGTTAGCGTACATACAATAATAGTATCTATAAATGGCCCCAACATAGCCACCAATCCTTCTCTAATAGGTTCATCTGTTTTTGCAGCTCCGTGTGCCATTGGCGCAGTTCCTACACCGGCTTCATTAGAAAATGCTCCACGTTTTATTCCTAAAATTATTAAAGCACCTACAACACCTCCTAAAACAGATTCTTCTTTAATAAAATCTGCAGAGAAAGCATCTGTGAATATCATCAAAAAGTATTTAGGAACAACCTCTATATGTACAATTAATATAACAACTACTAGAATAAAATAGAGTAACACCATAGACGGAACTAACCGAGAGGTAACCTTCCCAATTCTTTTTAAACCACCAAGAACCACTATGGAGGTAATAATTACAAGAAAAACACCAATCACTAAATTTGTATAGTTGGTTACTTCTACTCCGTTTGGCTTTAATAATATATCATTAACTGCTTGTGTTAATTGGTTTACATTAAAAACAGGTAATGCCCCAATCATGGCGCATGCACTAAAAAAAATTGCCAATGGTTTCCATTTTTTTCCTAAGCCTTCTGTAATAAAATACATAGGACCTCCTTGTAGTTCTCCTTCACTGTCTTTCCCTCTGTACATAATGGCCAAGGAAGAGGTAAAAAACTTTGTAGACATACCAACCACAGCACTAATCCACATCCAGAAAATTGCTCCTGGCCCACCCATAGCTATGGCAACAGCAACTCCAGAAATATTTCCCATTCCAACAGTAGCCGAGAGTGCTGTTGTTAAAGCTTGAAAATGACTTATTTGTCCAGGATCATTAGGATCATCATATTTCCCACGCAATACTTGAATGGCGTGCCCAAAATATCTAAAAGGCAAAAATCTTGAAAGGATTAAAAGGTAAATTCCTCCACCAATTAATAATAATAATAATGGATATCCCCAAATAAAAGAGGCAAAAGCAGCAATACTATCTTCTATAATTTTCATTTAAATATAACTTCTGATGTTGTTGATTTAATATTCATTGTAATTGTCTTTCCTAAAATAAGAGCTCTATTGTCTGTTTCATGTCCTGCTGGAAAATTAAATAATACAGGAAAATCAAACTCCGCAACTACTTCTAAGATAAGCTGTTCTATAGAGCTTCCCCAAGCAGTTGTGTTCTTTTTAATATTGCTCATATCCCCTACAATAAGTCCCTTACACTTGTCAAAATACCCTGCTCTTTTTAAACTGCGTAGCATTCTGTCTATATGGTATTTATATTCGCCAATTTCTTCAATAAATAAAATTTTGTCCGCTGTATTTAATTGGCTTTCTGAACCTAACATTGAAGCTAGAATGGCAAGGTTTCCGCCTACTAATGGTCCGTTTATTGTTTCTGAAGAGATAACTCTATTGTCTTTTGAAGAGGAAACGGTGTAAGAAAGTGCTTCCCCAAACAACGCTTTTTTAAAACTTGTAATGGTCTCTATAAGCTCTTCTGGTTCTTCTTCTAAGTTGGTTGGCATCATTGCATGCATCGTTTCTGCACCCAAATTATGCACGTGATTGTGCACTGCGGTAATGTCAGAATAGCCAACAATCCATTTTGGGAATTCGCTAAATTTGCTAAAATCTAACCTCTCTAAAATTCTAACAGAGCCATAACCTCCTCTTGCCGCCCATATCGCTTTGATGTTTATATTATCCAAAGCCACCTGAAAATCAGCAGCCCTTTCAGCATCTGTGCCAGCAAAATGGTTGTTTTGATTGAATACGTTATTTCCTAAGACCACATATAAACCCCAACTCTCAGCTAATTCCTTTGCTTTTAAAATAGTTTGCTCTCTGTTTTTTAAAATACCAGCAGGTGCTACAATAGCAATCGTATCTCCTTTTTGAAGATAAGGAGGTGTTGTTAATGTATTGGTTTTTTCTTGGGCGTTTATTGATGACAAACTCATCAAAAGTAAAACTGTGAATACTGTATATTTCATTATTTATATTTTTTATGCCAACCTAAACCTAAATTTAAACCCAAACCAACATACCTCTTTTTAGCAATATTTGCATAGAATTTAAGCCCAATAGATCTCCCAAAACCTGTAGGTTTTCCAACGGGAATTAATCCGTACAAAATTCTGAATCTTTTCTTTTCAGAATGAAACCAATTGGCACCAATTTCTATTGGAAAACCAAAGTAATTGTATGTTTCATTAATTCTTCTGTCATTCGTGCTATTGTAAGAAATTCCGCCAGAGAAATGATAAGAAAAACCGTCTATAAGATATCTTTTACCATACAACAGCGAATACTGTTCCGTTTCTGTTATTATTATTGGAAATAGTAAAAATTCTTTAATATCCGCAATTATGGCGTATTTAAAAGTAATTAAATTATTTTTTGATTGATAGTTGACATCAAAACTTGTATTTATACCCTTTAATTCTCCATTTGTGTATCCTAAATTTACTCCTATAAAAAATATAGGGTTTGTATAAACGCTAACAGAGTCTTGCTTTTCTTGTGAAATTACAAATGAAAAACTCATCAAAAATATAAAGCTAAATAGTATGGTTTTCTTCAAAATACGTCTTTTTTCTAATGTCTAACAATCTAAAAATCCAGCACATGTAAATGTATCTATTTTCAATGACTTTTAAAACTCGCTTTTTCGTACTTTTGTGCGTTAACAATCAGTCCAAAATTAATACAAAGAACACATGAGTGCTCCAAAAAGATATACAATTACCGCAGCGTTGCCTTATACAAATGGTCCAATTCATATTGGCCACTTAGCAGGCGTGTACGTTCCTGCAGATATTTATGCGCGTTATTTGCGCCTAATTGGTAAAGACGTAGCCTACATTTCTGGTTCTGATGAGCATGGCGCTGCCATACCTATGAGAGCAAAAAAAGAAGGAGTATCTCCGCAAGTTATTATCGATAAATACCACAAAATCATCAAACAATCTTTTGTAGATTTTGGAATTTCTTTTGATAATTACTCGAGAACCTCTTCTAAAATTCACCACGAAACTGCATCGGCGTTTTTTACAAAAATGTACAATGACGGAGAATTTATCGAAGAAGTTTCTGCACAATTGTATGATGCAGAAGCAAATCAATTTTTAGCAGACAGATTTGTCGTAGGAACTTGCCCTAAATGTGGTTTTGAAGAAAGCTATGGCGATCAATGTGAAAGCTGTGGTACTTCACATAACGCAACAGATCTAATAAACCCTAAATCTGCAATTACAGGAAATATACCTACTGTAAAAGAAACTAAACACTGGTTCTTACCTTTAGACAAGCACGAAGATTTTTTACGTAAATGGATTTTAGAAGGACATAAGAAAGATTGGAAACCGAATGTTTACGGACAAGTTAAATCTTGGGTAGAAGATGGTTTAAGGCCAAGAGCGGTTACTAGAGATTTAGATTGGGGAATTCCTGTTCCTTTAAAAGAAGCAGACGGAAAAGTATTATATGTTTGGTTTGATGCACCTATTGGATATATTTCAGCGACCAAAGAATGGGCTGCTAGAGAAGGCAAAAACTGGGAAGATTATTGGAAAAAAGATGATACTAAACTAGTGCATTTTATAGGAAAAGACAACATTGTTTTTCACTGTATTATTTTTCCTGCCATGCTAAAAGCACACGGAGATTATATTTTACCAGACAATGTACCTGCCAATGAATTCTTAAATTTAGAGGGAAATAAATTATCGACTTCTAAAAACTGGGCCGTTTGGTTGCATGAATATTTAGAGGAGTTTCCAAATCAGCAAGATGTTTTACGCTACACCTTAACCGCAAACGCGCCAGAAAGTAAAGACAACGATTTTACTTGGAAAGATTTTCAGGCGAAAAACAACAACGAATTGGTTGCCATTTTTGGAAACTTTATAAATAGAGTAGTGGTTTTAACCAACAAGTATTATGACGGAATTGTACCAGCGCCAAATGATTTTTCTGAAATTGATGAAGATGTTTTAGCCGCTGTAAAAGAGTTTCCAAATACCATTGGTAAATCTATTGAAAGATACCGTTTTAGAGAAGCTAGCCAAGAATTAATGAGTTTGGCCAGACTTGGAAACAAGTATTTAGCAGATGAAGAACCTTGGAAAGTTATAAAACTAGACGAAAAACGCGTGCAAACAATTATGTATGTTGCGCTACAAATTTCTGCAGCTTTGGCAGTGGTTTCTGAACCTTTTTTACCTTTTACTTCTGCAAAATTAAAAACTATTTTAAATATTGATGCAAGCTTGTCATGGGAAAATGTAACTGAAAATGCAGTTTTATTACCAGCAACGCATCAAATAAACAAAGCAGAATTGTTATTTTCTAAAATTGAAGACAAAGAAATTGAAGCGCAGGTAGAAAAGTTAACGGCTACTAAAGTTGCCAACGAGCAAGAAAACAAGGTAACTGAACCTCAAAAAGAAACCATAGAGTTTGAAGACTTTACAAAGTTAGACATTCGCGTAGGAACTATTCTAGAGGCTGAAAAAGTTGCAAAAACGAAGAAGCTTTTAAAACTAAAAGTAGACGTTGGCATCGATATAAGAACTATTGTATCTGGAATTGCAGAAAGCTTTTCGCCTGAAGAAATTATTGGTCTACAAGTTTCTGTTTTGGTGAATTTAGCACCCAGAAAAATTAGAGGTGTAGAGAGCCAAGGAATGATTTTAATGACAGATACTCCTGATGGTAAATTGGCTTTTGTAGCCCCTACAAAAGAAGTTAAAAACGGACAAGCAGTTAGTTAATGCTCAAAATAGCAAATCACCCTATTTACAGACACGAGTTGCCAGAGGGACACCGTTTTCCTATGGAGAAATATGACCTGCTACCACAACAATTAATCTATGAAGGAACGTGTAACGAAGAGAATTTCTTTGAACCTGAAGTTCCGAATTACAAGCATTTTTTCACAGTACACGATCCTGAGTATTTTTTCGACTTATTAAACATTACCCTTTCTCAAAAAGCTGCAAGAAAAATTGGATTTCCACTTTCTGAAGTATTGATAGAAAGAGAAATGGTTATTGCCGATGGAACAATGAAAGCATCTGAATTTGCAATACAAAACGGAATTGCAATGAATATTGCAGGAGGTACGCATCATGCTTTTTCTAACCGTGGCGAAGCTTTTTGTATGCTAAATGATCAAGCAATTGGTGCAAAGTACCTACAACAAAAATCGTTGGCTGATAAAATATTAATTGTAGACTTAGATGTACATCAAGGAAACGGAACTGCAGAGATTTTTCAAAATGATGCGTCTGTTTTTACTTTTTCTATGCACGGTAAAAGTAACTATCCGTTCATCAAAGAAAAAAGCGATCTAGACATTGCTTTAGGAAATGATACAAAAGATGCGGAATATTTAGCGATCTTAAAAGAAGTACTTCCAAAACTCATCCGTCAAGAAAAACCAGATTTTATTTATTATTTGTGCGGTGTAGATGTTATTAAAACCGATAAATTAGGAAAACTAGGACTTACTATTGAAGGGTGTAAGGAACGAGATCAATTTGTTTTAGAGACCTGTTTCAATTTAAAAATTCCGGTGATGTGTTCTATGGGTGGTGGGTATTCTTCAGATATTAATATCATCATAAATGCGCATGCAAATACGTTTCGTTTGGCGCAAGAAATTTATTTTTAACTAAAAAATCCAAAGAAAATTTATTCTTTGGATTCATTTCATTTTGCAAATGCATGCTATTTTAAAGTGTATCCTTTAACCAAGAATACTACTTTTATTCAATTCCTTTATAAAAGGCTGTCTATATATTCTTTTCCCAAAAGCAGCATTCATAGCATTGGCTACTGCGCCTCCTGCAGGCGGCAAACCTGGTTCTCCCAAACCTGTTGGCGAATTGTTGTTTTGCACAAAATGAACTTCAACTTTTGGCGTTTCATTCATTCTAATTAATCTATATCCGTCAAAATTACTATCTGATGGTTGGCCGTCTTTAAAAGAGAAATCGCCATACATTGCATGTCCAATTCCGTCTAAAACGCCACCTTCAACTTGGTTTCTTGCTCCGGTTGGGTTTACAACAATACCGCAATCTACTGCGACTGTTACTTTTTTAATAATTGGTAAACCGTCTTTTATCTCAATATCTGCAACCTCAGCAACATGCGTATTATGACTGTAATATGCCGAAAAACCTTGATAAACGCCTGCTTTTGTCTTTCCCCAACCTGCTTTTTCTCGCACTAATTTAATAGTATCTTCCATTCTTTGTCCAGAATATTCTATGCGGTCATCAGTCGTGTTTTTTACATTTTGCAACAAATCTAAACGCAATTGAATTGCATCAATATTTAGTTCTATAGCAAGTTCATCAAAGAAACTTTGCTCTGCAAACGCTAAAAAATTTGTATACGGAGCTCTCCACGCACCCGTTGTAATATTACTTTTATAGTTGCCCGTTTGTACCTTGTAATTAGGAATACATCCTGCAGGAAAAAAGTTCGGAATAGAACCATACATGTTGCTACCAACAGCCGCTTCTATTAAATGATACCCTGTTACCTTTCCGTCTTTTAAAGCTGCCTTTATTCTGTATTTTACTGCAGGTTTGTAAATACCGGCAGTCATGTCATCTTCTCTTGTAGAGACAAGTTTCACGGGTTTTTTAATGAGATTAGATATTTCTGCCGCTTCGTATACAAAATCGCCATACAGTCTTCTCCCAAAACCACCACCCATTCTGGTCATTTCTAAATGGATTTTATCCAAATCGAACTCCAGCAGGTCTGCAACAACTTTTGCTGCATATTCGGGTGTTTGTACAGGTCCTACTAAGTGAATTTTAGCTGCAGTTACATTTGCATAAAAATTCATTGGTTCCATACAATTGTGCGGTAAGAAAGGAGAATGATACGTTTTTTCTATCACCTTATCTGCCGTTGAAAATGCATTTTCTACAGCACCATCTTCTCTATTTGTGTTTAAATTCTTACCCTCTAAAATATCCATTAAAGCCTTCTCATGGTCTTCTGTAGATTCTAATTGCCCTTCATTTTCCCAAACGGCAGCAAGTGCTTTTTTACCTTTTATTGCCGCCCATGTGTTTGCTGCAATGACCACTACTTTGTCTGATTTAGATAATTTAACCGTCCAGTTATTTTTACCAGCTTCTGCGTATTTTCTTACTTTATCACCTATTGTAATTACATCGATTACTCCCTTTACTTTCTTCGCTTCAGAAGCATCAAAACTTATTAATTTCTGTCCAAAGGAAGGCGGTCTTAAAACAGTAGCAATCACCATTCCTTCCGCTTTATAATCTAAACCAAATAATGGCTTCCCTGTAATAATTTTATCAATATCTACATTTACTATTTCTTGGCCAATAATGGTAAACTCTTTTACTTCTTTTAACGTTATATTTTCAGGTACTTCTAATAAAGCTGCTGCTGTTACAACCTCTCCGTACCCTAATGTTTCTCCATTTTGGTTTGTAATAATTCCTTTAGAAGCTTTTAAAGTGGAAGCAGCTACATTCCATTTTACTGCAGCAGCATTTACCAACATTTGTTTTGCAGTTGCACCTGTTTGCCGAAGCGCATCCCAGCCAAAACGTATCGATTGACTGCCACCAGCAACTTGCCTTGTATAATTATTTGTATCTAAAACCCCTTGAGCAACCGTTACATTTTTCCATTCTACATCTAATTCTTCTGCGATAAGCATTGGCATAGATGTTTTTACGCCTTGTCCAATTTCTGGATTTGGAGAAAAAATAGTTACATATCCTTCCTGAGAGATTTTAATAAATGCATTAAAATCATTAAAATTTAAATTCGCAATATCTACCGGCATTTTTGCTTCCAGTTTGCAAGCCGTTAATAAATTAAACCCAATTAACATTCCGCCACCTGCTAAAACAGAAGTTTTTAAAAAATTTCTTCGACTAAAATTATCTTTTTTATGTAGTTTCATTTCTCTAAATTTTAATGCTTATGACATTTTTTCTGATGCAACCAATACCGCTTTTTCTATTCTATTATAAGAGGCACATCTACAAATATTCCCTTTCATAGCCTCTCGTATTTCTTCTCCTGACGGACGCTTATTTTCTGCTAAAAATGCAGAGGCGGTCATGATTTGTCCGGTTTGGCAATACCCGCATTGTGGCACATCTATTTCTTTCCAAGCTTCTTGCACAGGGTGTTTACCGTCTTTAGACAAGCCTTCTATTGTTGTAATTTTTACATCCTCTAAAATAGAAACTTGCATTTGACAACTTCTTGTTGCAATACCATTTACATGCACCGTGCAAGCACCACATTGCGCAATACCACAACCAAATTTTGTACCTACTAAATCGAGTTCATCTCGCAATACCCACAGTAAAGGCGTGTCTTCATCGGCAGAAACAGCAACTTTTTTTCCATTAATGTTTAAAGTGTAATTTGGCATAAGTAGGTGATTTAAAATTATGAAGGTAAGTTACAAATAAATTTTATTATTATTTACAGAAGCGCTTTGGCTTTCATATTTGATTGAAAGAGAAAGCGTTGTGGTTGTCAAAAAAGGAGCATCTATACTTTAGGCTACCTCGTGTCCTTGGCTTGCAGCCAGCAACTCAAACCAATCTTGTAGCTCTAAATGAATATCTAAAGCTTTGTTTGCGTTTATAATTCTTTCTTTGTTTGTGGTTCCAATAACCGGAGCTACTTTTGCGGGATGCCTTAGAATAAAAGCTAATAAAATTACGTCTTCAGACGTTTCATGTTTTTTAGTTAACTTTTTTAAAACTGCTTTTATTCTTTTTGTTTGGGCCGTTTCATCTTTAAACACGGTTCCTAAAGGACTCCAGCTCATGGTTTGAATTCCTTTTTGCAACATTTTATCTAAAGTTCCATTAAACATTGCTTCATTTTTAGTGAGTGAAAATTCAATCTGATTTGTAGTAACGGGAACACTATTCGCAATTAAATCTACCTGAGAAGGCGTAAAATTGGAAAGTCCGAAATTTATAATTTTACCTGAATCTTGAAGTGCTGTAACGGCTTCTGAAATTTCATCTGGCTGCATTAACGGACTTGGCCTGTGCAGTAAAAAGGTATCTAAATACCCTGTTTTTAAATTTTTTAAAGATGCTTCTGCACTCGAAATAATATATTCTTTCGCATACTTATAATGTTTGATTCTGCTACCTCGCTCTTCATTAATTAATTGAATTCCGCATTTAGAAATTAATTGGATGTCTTCTCTTTTGATACCACTATCTACAAATGCTTTTCCAAAACCAGCTTCTGTAGTGTAATTGCCATAAATATCTGCATGATCAAATATCGAATTTCCGTTTTCTGTACAAAACTGAATCATTTCTGTTTGCTCTTTAGTAGAAAACTGTCTGCCCCAAGCTCCCCAAGACATGCAACCAATAATTATTTTTGAATCCATTTTTATTTTTTATTTAAAATAGTTGGACTTGCCTGCGCCGTTGAATACACTACTAAATCTTCAATATTTACATGGTATGGTCTTGTAACCACAAAGTGAATAATATCTGCAATGTCTTCTGCTTGCAGTGGTTTGTATCCTGCATACATCGATTTTGATTTTTCTGAATCTCCTTTAAAACGAACTTCTGAAAATTCTGTTTCTACCGCGCCAGGATGAATGGCAGCAACACGAATGTTGTGCTTATTCAAATCGATTCTCATGGCTTTGTTTAGTGCGTTCACGGCATGTTTAGATGCGCAATATACATTGCCATTAGGATACACTTCTTTTCCTGCAACAGAGCCAATATTTACAATAAAACCATTGTTTCTTGCTACCATCTGCGGAAATATTGCTTTCGAAACATATAGTAATCCTTTTACATTGATGTCTAACATTGCGTCCCAATCGTCAATATCTCCGTCTTGAATGCTAGACAAACCGTGCGCATTGCCTGCATTATTAATTAAAATATCTATTGTTTTAAAGTTTTCTGGAAGCGATTTAATAGCACTCTCAACTTCGTTTCTTTTCGAAACATCAAATTGTAGTGTGGTAACCTCGGTAAGCTTACTTAATTCTTGTTGTATGTTTTCTAAACGATCTGCTCTTCTTCCGCAAAGGATTAAACGAATGTTATTTTTTGCAAAAATTTGTGCTGTCGCTTTTCCAATTCCAGAGGTTGCCCCGGTTATAAATGCTGTTGGTTTCATTTGATTGTGTTGTTATCTTTAGAGTGCTGTCGAAAAACAATTAATTAAATAGCTAACTGCTCCAGAACAGACATGGCGTTAATGGTACCTAAAACTATGAAAACTAGGGGTTCTTTTTCGCTGTAAAAAAGATACTTTTTCATCAATTATTAACAAAAAAAAACCGTCCTCCTCAGGACGGTTTATCTTTCAATTGGTTTTTAAGAAAAACCAATTAAAATCAACTAACCAAACTTTATTTTAAACTTCTTCTATTCTTTATTTCTCTTTTTACTTTAGTACGTTTTCTATTGGAGTTCCTTACTACAGACGTACTATTTTTAGTTGTTTTTTCTTCCTTTAAGTACTCTATAAAACCTCTACCCTCAAAATCATAGGTAGTTTCAGAGTTTACGTTGTACAAACGTATTTTTCTATCATTTAGAACCTGCAACTCAAACTCTTCAATATCTCCGCCATCATAATTTAGTGTTATTATCTTTAGATCTTGAAACCCCAAAATATCAAACACTTCATAACCACCAACGTAGCTCCAATTTATATCTGCAACTTGCGTGCCAAAGTTGTCTTGTGAACTATAAAATGTTGTTATATTTTCTGGAGTAAATTGTAAGTAGTTCTCAGCATCAAAAGCATTCGCAACACCACCTTCAGTAAACGTTTTTTCCCAAGCACTGTACTCTTGTAAAAAATACTCTATGTTTTCATAAAATAACTTGTCATAATCGAAAGTATCTCTTTGATAACCTATTAAAAAATAGGTAACATTTTGTCTATAATTATAAAGTCTTATTTCATTTGAAGAAGTAACCGTAACCTCAAAATCATTGTTACCATCTATATCGTGTCTTGTTTCTAAAACTCCAGAAAAAGTATCATACGTTCCTACGTCTATTCCCAAACCGTCTCCTGTAAAACCAATATCTACAATGTTATTGTTTGCATATAAGATTCCGTTTAAAAAAGACAACGTAAATGCCCTTGAAACATAAGGAATATCTCCATTACCTATTGTTCTGTGATAATCTACATACCAAAGGTCATAGCCAGAAACAACTTCTTCTAAAGAAATTTCGTTGCCTCTAAGGTCCTCTTCAAAAACGGTGGTACAAGCACTTAAAAATGCGCCGGTCATAAAAAGAATGCAAAGTAGTTTTAAAGATTTCATAAGCTGTAGTTTTAAGATTACACGTATCAATATTCAAAATACGTGCCAAAAATAAAACCGCTAAATAATAGCGGTTTGTGTATTTGTAAAAAAGTAATTCTTTAGCGTTTATTTATAGAGGGAAAAGGCATTGATTGTACTTTACTTATATTTTCAATTTTAAAATACAGCGTTTTTACACCTTTTTTATAACTGAGTACTGCCTCATTTTCTTTCAGTTCAAAAGGAAGTTTTTCTAAATTAGGCACCCTGTTTTCTAATTCTTTTCTAGCATCTAAATCTAAAATTACATCTCTTTTTTGGGTTGCTGAAGTTGAAAAGTGACCGATAACTTGGGTAAACCCATCTTGCATAGAAACTTCTGCTTTGGCAACTTTCCCTTGAAAATACAAGGCATCAAAATTAATTTCTGAAGTGTCCTTTAAATGCAGCTCTAGCTTTGTTCCGCGAACTCCCGGCTGGCCACCAACCCAATGATTATAAAATGATTTTTCTACTTTAAATGTTGGGTTTTTAACGAATGTATTACTTCCACATTGTGAAAGACCAAACAAAAGAGTTAAGATGAATATAATTTTCATGATTTTCATATACTGATATTTCCTTTTATGATTTCAAATTTTATGCCAAGATAAAATAAAATCCGCTTCGGGAAACGGATTTTATTTTTTTCAAATCAAAAAACTATTGTTTGCTGCCCATAAGCAACAATTCATTGACTAAAATCTCTGTAACATATCTTTTTTCACCCTCTTTGGTGTCATAAGATCTATTGGTTAATTTGCCTTCTACTGCAATTTCCTGCCCTTTGTTTACATAGTTTTCTACTACGTTTACAAGACCGCCTTTGATGACGATGTTGTGCCAATAAGCGCGTTCTACTTTGTTCCCTTCTTTGTCTTTGTAACTGTCATCTGTTGCCATAGAAAATTTTGCCATTTTGTTACCATCTTTAAAGGTTACTATTTCTGGCTCTTGACCTAATCTACCAATTAACTGTACTTTGTTTCTTAACGTATTCATAAGATAAGTTTTTTAAACACTTTTATTGAAGTGCACGTTTATAATTTGTTTTTTGTCAGTTTGTTTGACACTGCAAAGTTGCGACACCTTTCTAGCTTTATTCGGTTACAAAACAATTACTTTCGGTTGTAATTGTTTGTAGTCGTTTGTAATTAGATAAATTATAATATATTTGTATCATGGAAACGAGAGCGTGCTTAGAATGTAAAGACCCTTTAAAAGGTAGAGTAGATAAGAAGTTTTGTTCTGATTATTGCAGAAATGCACATAACAACAGCGTAAATAAAGACAGTAAAAACCTCATCAGAAACATTAACAATCGACTTAGAAAAAATTATAAAATTTTATCTGAATTAAACGTTTCTGGTAAAACGAAGGTAACAAGAACCAAATTATACGACAAAGGTTTCGATTTTCAATTCTTTACGTCTATCTATAAAACCAAAACAGGAAACACCTATTTATATATTTACAATGAAGGATATTTGGCTTTAGAAAACGATACTTTTTTATTGATACGAAAAGAACGGTAATAAATTCACTTCAATGCGCATGTATAAAACGTTGCTACTTCCAAGTATTTCCTTTTACTTTTATAGCGGCTTTTAAAACATCTTTCTGACTTAATTGACCAATTAGCTTGCCGTTTTCAGTTACAGGAAATCTTCTTCTGTGCGAAGAAATAAACTTAAAAGCAGCGTCAAAAATATTCATGTTTTTATCTATGGTATCTACAGCTGTAACCATATACTTACCTACTGTATTATTGGTGTCAGCGGGCATGTTGTAATATTTACTTTCAGAAATATGTTTGATACAGTCTGTTTCAGAAATAATACCAATCAACTCATTTTTAGCGTTTACAACCGGTCCGCCAGAAATATTAAATGCAATTAATTGCGCAATCACATGGTCTAAAGAGTCGTCTGACTTAAAGGTTATTAGATTGGTAGTCATATAATCTGAAACCAGAATCTGTACCTCTTCTTTTGCCTGGTTGGTTTCTCTTTTTCCTTGAAAGCTTTTAATTCCCATAATAATAGTTGTTTAGTTTGTACTAAAGTTAGCTTATTTTCCTGACCCTTTTTTATTTTTAATACAAGTTTTTTTATTTCATACATTTATAAAAAATATTTTACGCGATGAAAAGAGTCTCTACCATAGTTTCCGTGCTTATCATACTAAGTGTTATTTATTGGAGTTTTGCCGATTTAAAACCTTCTACAACCGCCACCTCCAAGAGCACTAGACAGACAGCGTTCTCTTTAAATAATGCGCTTAACCATTTAAAAAATATTAGCAAAGAAGCACATTATGTAGGCTCTGAAGAACATAAAAAAGTACAGAATTACATTGTTGCCGAATTACAAAAAATGGGTTTTGAAACTGAAATCCAGATACAAACCGCTATTAATAAAAAATGGTTTGCGGCAACCACCGCAGAAAATATCATTGCAAAGTTAAAAGGAACCGGTTCAGAAAAAGCTTTGCTGTTATTAACACATTACGATTCGAATCCGCATTCTTCTCTAGGTGCAAGTGATGCCGGCTCTGGCGTGGTTACCATATTAGAAGGGTTAAGAGCTTTCTTGGCGAGAAATGAAACCCCAAAAAATGATGTTATTATTCTAATTTCTGATGCTGAAGAGTTAGGTTTATTAGGCGCTCAAGCATTTGTAGACAACCATTCTTGGACAAAAGACATCGGTTTGGTTCTAAATTTTGAAGCGAGAGGAAGTGGTGGTCCAAGTTATATGCTGATGGAAACCAATGGAAAAAACAGCAAGTTACTCACTGAATTTTTAGCCAGTAAACCCAATTTTCCTGCAGCAAATTCCTTGATGTATTCCATCTATAAAAAATTACCAAATGACACAGATTTAACTATTTTTAGAGAAGATGCGAAAATTAACGGCCTCAACTTTGCGTTTATTGGAGATCATTTCGATTATCATACCGCACAAGATTCTTATGAGCGTTTAGATAGAGAAACACTTTTACAACAAGCAGATTACTTTACAACTTCTTTAAATTATTTTTCAAACTCAGACTTAACCAACTTAAATTCAGAAGAAGATTTTATCTACGTAAACTTTCCGTTTATAAAACTGGCCACCTACTCTTTTTCTTGGGTTTTACCCATGGCAATTTTCTGTGGAATTATTTTTCTAATCCTATTGGTTTTTGGGCTTGCCTTAAATAAAATTGATATAAAAGGCACTCTTAAAGGTTTTATTCCCTTTGTAGTTTCGTTAATTTTATGTGGTGGAATTTCTTTTGGCTTATGGCACATATTACTAAGCATACATCCGCAGTACAATGATATTTTACATGGATTTACCTATAATGGCTACCAATACATAATTGCTTTTGTCTTCTTAAATTTGTGGTTGCTGTTTACCATTTATAAACGAACTTCAAAAGAAGAAAAAACAACCAATTTATTGATTGCACCCATTTTCTTTTGGCTGATTCTTAATTTTATAATAAGTGGTTCTTTGAAAGGAGCTGGCTTTTTTATAATCCCAGTTATCAGTGCACTCTTCATTTTAGCAATTGCTATTTTCTTAAATTTAGAGGAAAAGACCAAGCGAATTTTGTTTACAATTTTATCCATACCAACGGTATACATTTTTGCGCCAATGGTAAAAATGTTTCCTGTTGGCTTAGGCTTAAAAATGCTCTTTGTGAGTGCTATTTTTATCGTCCTAGTTTTTGGATTGATGGTACTTTCCTTTCATCAAAAAAAGTCTTTTTGGACTCAGAAATGGGCTGGGTTTTTAGCCCTTGCCTTTTTTGGTATTGCAACTTATAATAGCGGATTCTCTGTTGATCATAAAAAACCAAACAGCCTTGTTTATGTTCAAAATTCTGATACTAAAACCGCCTATTTTGGAACCTACAACACTACTTTAGATAGTTATACCGAACAAATTTTTAAAGGAGAATTTACAGAAGGTGGAATTGAAAATGCAGAAACCAAAAGCAAGTACAATACGCGTTTTAACTATGCTAAAAACACAGATTATAAAGCAATTTCATCTTCACAAATTAGAACAATACTAGACACAGTAATTGGAGAGAAACGTTTTATAGAGTTGACAATTAGCCCAGAAAGGAAAATAAATAAACTAGAGTTTTTAACCAAATCAGCCTTAAATTTGTATCAATTTAAAGTAAATGATGTTTTGGTAAATGACGGTAAAAAATACGGTGTAAAAGGTGGTACCTTTTTAGTATACCAAATCGGTAATAGTGACAAAGAGGTAACGCTTTCTTTCTGTGTAAAGTTAACGCAGAAATTAGACCTTATTTTAAACGAGATTTCTTACGATTTACTTACCAATAAAAACTTCAACCTACACCCAAGAGCAGCAGATATGATGCCTATGCCCTTTGTAACAAACGATGCCATTATTATTTCTAAAAAATTAAAGTTGTAACAAAGAAGGAAGGTTTTCTACCTCTTAAATTTCGGGGCAAATGTGCAGATTCTTAATTGACGCTGTCATTAATTTTCAAGATGCTAATGTACTACACAAAAAAAGCATCTTGAAAGAATCAAGATGCTTTTAAAACTTATAATCATAGGTGTTTTAGTCTATTTCAGAAACTCTTAGTGTATTTACCATACCTTTTGCCTCAACGGGCATAGAGGTAAGATTAATCATTAAATCCCCTGCTTTCACAAATCCTTTTTCTTTAGAGATCTTGTTAATATCTACAACCGTATCATCTGTACTTAGGTTTTTATCATAGTAAAAAGCTTTTACGCCCCATAGTAGATTTAATTTCCCTAAAATTCTCTTTTCTGATGAAAATGCTAATATTTTAGATTGTGGTCTCCAAGCAGATATTTGAAAGGCTGTATAACCACTATTTGTTAACGTAGAGATGGCAGTTGCTTCTATATCATTTGCCATTAAAGCAGCATGGTGACAAATAGACTTTGTTATAAACCGATCTGTTCTAATATGCGGTGCTTCATGCGGTACCTTAATCATTTTAGAGTTTTCTACCGCTTTAATTATTTCTGCCATTTTTTGAATTACTCTAATTGGGTGTTTCCCAACAGAAGTTTCTCCAGAAAGCATTACTGCATCTGCACCATCCATAATAGAGTTTGCAACATCATTTACCTCTGC
>ENA-ORXF01001151-ORXF01001151.1-marine-metagenome-genome-assembly--contig:-NODE-1151-length-17463-cov-9.824399_pt1 | contig 17463 bp, 18 predicted proteins | sample MGYA00237864_ERZ511476 | MGnify/ENA primary metagenome ERZ511476 (study PRJEB26306, sample SAMN06343908) | marine metagenome | isolation source: coastal waters | place: Atlantic Ocean: West Antarctic... | reverse complement strand
ATGAAATTAATAGCAGGGTTATTTGGACTTCATAATTTTTATGATGGGGATATAAATTCATACATTGAGATTGCACAGGCAGCAGAAGAGATGGGATTTCACGGCGTTAGCTTAACTGACCATGTAGTTATGGGAAAGAACCTTCATAAATACCCTTTCGGCTCATTTCCACTTCCTTCAGAAGCGCCTTGGTACGAACCATTAACAGTTTTAACTATGATTGCATCTCATACGAAAACATTACACTTAGGGACAGCAGTTCTAATTGTGCCACTTCGTAATCCAGCTTTGCTTGCTAAGACTGCAGCTACAATTGATATGATTTCTAAAGGTAGATTGGAGTTAGGAGTTGGAATGGGATGGCAGGCTGAAGAATATCATGTAGCCGGAGTTCCATTTGAGGATAGAGCTGAAATATTCTGGGAGACTCTAGAAATATGCAAGTTGTTATGGGCAGAAAGTCCTGCTTCTCATGATGGAAACGTTTATCAATTTGAAGATATTTGGTGCCAGCCACAGCCTATGCAGGGTGCAGATCTACCCTTGTTATTCGGACTTAAGATGACCACTAAAAATGCAGAAAAAATTGCTCAGATCGGGCATGGTTGGATACCCATAAAAACAGATGCAGAATTTATTTCAACTGGAAAGGACTTATTAAATAAAGCTTTTAAAGAACATAATAGAAATGAAGCGCCAAGAATAAGAGGGCAACTGCCAACACAAATAGATAGTTCGGGAGTTCCCAGCCTTGATTTAACTTTAAAGGAATTAGAAAATTCTATCGCAGCTGGATTAACAGAAGTTGAGATTTTTCCCATTAATTTTGTCCGCTCAAAAGAAGATATAGTTCCAGTATTGAAAGCTATCAGTGAGCTTAAGGGATAAGTTGAAGACATGACACTAAGTTTAAGAATTTTAGCAATGCGCAATTTTATTTTCTTAGGTTTATTAACGCCAATCTTTTTGTTAGGAGCAACTGAAATGGAAATTAATAATGAAGCGAAACAAGTCATTTATCAATATGCTGAAATTATTGATTCTAGAAATTTTGATAAATTAGATTCTATTATGTGGCCAGATTTTTCAATGTCTGGGGGCTATGATCTCAAAGGTATTGATGGGTTTATGGGGGCTATGAATTATTTAGCTGCGACTTATGACAGCACAATGCATTTCATAGGAAATATAGATGGTGCCTGGGATGGAAATATTTATAAAGGTAAAACTTATTGCATAGCGAGCCATATGTTTGTTGAGGATGGTCGGAGTAAAAAAATGGATATGGGCATAATCTATGAAGATACGCTAGAGAGAAGGGGCGAGGATGTTAAATTTGTTAATAGAAGTTTTAATTTGCAATGGCAAAAAACTGAACTGCTAGATCCTCAATAAATCTTACTTATTAAATATTAAGCTATAGATATTAAAACTTCATGACTTCGTGGTTAGTTTTCCCACAAAAGATTAAAAATGGTGCTCTGTTAGAACATCCTTGCACAGAGATTGTAATAATTCAGCATTTTTAATTCCTGTATATGTCGGCCGAATGATGAGGGCTATTTCTCTATGAGGGCCTGGCTCATCTAAATGAGACTTAGATAAGTCTTTGTGTGACGCCAGTAATTGATTTAGAGCCATTTTAGGCACTAATGTGCTGCCCATATTTCCTTTTACTAGCTGGATCAATGTAACTAAACTGGATGCTTTAAGAATATGTTTTGAATTGGAAGATATTTTACAAGCATCTAAAATATGATCTTTTAAACAGTGACCATCCTCAAGTAATAATAATTCAGAATGCTCTAGCTGGTCAGCGCGGATTTGAGTCTTGCCAGCAAGTTTATTCTGATGATGAGAAATCCAGTAAAAATCTTCTTCCCAGAACTTTAAACTAATCAAGCCATTTAGATCATACGGTAACGCTAATATTGCAATATCTAAATCCCCATTTTTTACTTTATTTAATAAGCTATGAGACTGACCTTCTTCAATTTTCAAGAGGAGGTTAGGAAACTCCTTTTTAATTTTAGGCAACATAATTGGAAGCAAATAAGGGCTTACGGTAGGTATGATCCCAATAGATATAAGATGGCTTAGAGGTTCAGATTGTTTTTCGGTTAGATGTTTTATATCCAGCATTTGCATGCGAATGGATTGCGCTTTTTCTAAAACCTCGATTCCTAGATTGGTAACAAGAACTTTTTTATTGTTCCTTTCAAAGATTTGAAATCCTAATTCTTTTTCCATTTCTGTTATTGCATTGCTGAGGGTAGATGGAGAAATAAAACATTCTTCTGCTGCTTTTTTAAAATGAAGATGCTTAGCAACTGCCAAAGCATAATCCATCTGTTTTAAGGTAATCATTAGAATTTATATATTAATTTAATATTCGATAAAATCGAATATAACATTCTTTTTTTATGTATTTACCAATATATATAAAATGTGTAAAGTAAGAATTACCACAGCTTTTTAAAATGCATGGAACAAATCTAATAATTAATTTCGTTTAGGAGAAAATGACTATGAGTAATAATACTGAAGGTAAATGCCCGGTAATGCATGGGAGTCTCTCAAGCAATAGTTCAACTGGCACATCTAACAAGGATTGGTGGCCGAATCAATTAAACCTTAATATTCTTCATCAACATGATCATAAAAGTGATCCTATGGATGAGAATTTTAATTATAAGGAAGAGTTTCAAAAACTTGATTATAAAGCTTTAAAAAAAGACCTCAATGATTTGATGACTGACTCACAAGATTGGTGGCCTGCAGATTATGGTCACTACGGACCCTTCTTTATTCGCATGACTTGGCATGCAGCTGGCACTTATAGAACTGGAGACGGAAGAGGGGGTGGAGGCACTGGTGCTCAGCGTTTTGCTCCTCTAAATAGTTGGCCAGATAATGGAAACTTAGATAAAGCCAGAAGATTACTTTGGCCGCTCAAGCAGAAATATGGAAAACAAATCAGTTGGGCTGATCTTTTAATACTAGCTGGGAATGTTGCAATTGAATCAATGGGCGGCAAAACATTTGGTTTTGGCGGAGGTCGAGCTGATATTTGGGCTCCTGAAGAAGATATTAACTGGGGAGCAGAAAAAGAGTGGCTGACCAATGAGAGATACACTGGCGAAAGAGACTTAGCCAATCCTCTTGGTGCTGTTCAGATGGGTCTAATCTATGTAAATCCTCAAGGCCCTGATGGAAATCCAGACCCTAAGGCAAGTGCGGTAGATATTCGTGAAACGTTTGGTCGTATGGCAATGAATGATGAAGAAACCGTTGCTCTTGTTGCTGGCGGACACACATTTGGTAAAGGCCACGGAGCTGGACCTGATACAAATGTAGGCACTGAGCCAGAAGGTGCAGAAATCGAAGAAATGGGTCTTGGGTGGACAAGCACATATGCTTCGGGAAAAGGTAGCGATACTATTACAAGTGGCTTTGAAGGAGCCTGGACTGCTAACCCTACACAGTGGGACAATGGGTATTTTGATTTATTGTTTGGCTATGAATGGGAGCAAGTCACTACACCTGCAGGAGCTATCGTTTGGCATGCAATCGATCCTAAAGACGAAGATCTTGCACCTGACGCACAAGACGCATCAGTAAAAGTTCCAACTATGATGACCACAGCTGATATGGCTTTGCGTGAAGATCCAATTTATAACAAAATTTCAAAACGCTTTCATGAAAACCCAGAGGAGCTAGCAGATGCATTTGCTCGTGCATGGTTTAAATTATTGCATAGAGATATGGGCCCTGTAGGCAGATATCTTGGACCAGAAGTCCCTTCAGAGGAGTTAATTTGGCAAGATCCTGTGCCAGTCGGAAATACTGGATATGATGTTGAGTCTGTGAAATCTAAGATTTCTGATAGCGGATTAACTATTCAAGAAATGGTTGAAACTGCTTGGGCAAGCGCTTCTACTTTTAGAGGATCCGACATGAGAGGTGGCGCTAATGGTTCTAGAATTCGATTGGCTCCGCAAAAAGATTGGGAAGCTAATAAACCAGAGCAATTAGCTCGCGTTTTAGCTGTCTATGAGAATATTGCCTCGGACACAGGTGCATCAATCGCCGATGTGATCGTCTTAGCAGGAAACGTCGGTATTGAGAAGGCGTCCGGCTTAAAGGTGGACTTTACTCCTGGAAGAGGAGACTCATCCCAAGAGCAAACAGATATAGAATCTTTTGAGGTTTTGGAGCCTGTTGCTGATGGCTTTAGAAACTTCCAGAAAGCTTCATCTAGTATGGCCGCTGAAGAAATGATGCTTGATAAGTCTCAATTACTAGGTCTTACAGCTCCTGAAATGACTGTTCTATTAGGTGGTATGAGGTCTTTAGGTATTAGCAATGATGACCATGGAATTTTTACCAATGATTCAGAAAAACTAACGAATGACTACTTTGCAACGCTTCTTGATATGTCTGTGGAATGGAAGCCTAGTGGTTCCGGGAAATCATTTGATGGAATGGATCGTTTATCTGGTGAAAAAATTAGGACAGCTTCAAGAGTTGATCTTGCATTTGGTTCTAACTCTCAGCTTAGAGCCATAGCAGAAGTTTATGCTAGTAGTGATGCGCATGATAAATTCTCCAAAGACTTTGTTTCAGCTTGGAATAAAGTAATGAATAACGATCTGATCTAATTTATTAGCATTGTTAATAAAAAGGGCTCTTTTGAGCCCTTTTTTTATGCAATTAAAATATAAATTTAGTAATGAGGAGGCCTCTCATATTCAATCGGTGGAAACTTAAATTTTTTATTTTCTGATTCAGTCTTATCTTTTTTTTTATATTTAGACATTACATCAGCCGCATCATCTACTGCAGATGGCAGATCATTTTTTTCGTCATCTGACTTACTATTTCCCATAACGCAGTATAATTTTTTTTGAGCAGTTTACATAACCAATTCAATATTTTGCTGATTCGTATTTATTTAGTATGATTCTTTAATGAAAATTGCAATTTATCCAGGTTCCTTTGATCCCATAACTTTTGGGCACATAGACATTGTGGAAAGAGCATGCGCCCTTTTTGATAAAGTCATTCTTGGTGTTGCAGAAAGTGAATCAAAGAAGCCTTTGTTTGATGTTGCTCAACGAATTAAATTAATTGAATCGATATTTAAAGACAACCCAAAGATTGAAGTTCTGGGCTATTCCAAGAAATTGACAGTTGACCTGGCAAGAGAAAACAATGCTATTGCAATTATTCGAGGTCTTCGAGCTGTTGCAGATTTTGAATATGAATTTCAACTTGCGACAATGAATCGAAGTCTTGCTCCAGATATTGAAAGTATTTTCTTTACTCCTAAAGACACCCTTATCTACGTCTCTTCAAGCCTCGTGAAAGAAATTGCTCAATTTGGAGGCGATGTTTCTAGATTTGTTACCCCAAACGTCAAAGCAGCTTTAATGGAAAAGTTTTCCTCTTAAGTCTGACAATCTTTGCAAAAAAATGTAGCTCTTTGAGCTTGAACTATTCTTTTAATTTTTTGTTTATTGCACCTTATGCACTTTTCTTCAGCCCTATCATAAACAGCTAGTTCAATTTTAAAATATCCCTTATTCCCATCTGGTTGAAAAAAATCTTGCAAGGTAGTACCGCCCACTTCTATTGCTCTTTGTAATATTTTTTTAGCAGACCTTTCTATTGCTGAAGTTTCTTTTTTAGTTAATGCTCGGCATCTTTTTGTAGGCCTAATTCCTGCATCAAACAAGATTTCATTAGCATAAATATTTCCCACTCCGACAACATGATGCTGGTTCATTAGTGCAGATTTAATGGGTGCCAAGGAATTTTTTATTGCCTGATAAAAATATTCTCCATTAAAGTTTTGTGATAGTGGCTCAGGCCCTAGTTTATTTAGCAGGAAATGATCTTCATGATCCTCTACCAAGTGAATCGAACCAAATCTTCTGGGGTCGTTATATATCAGCTCACCATTGTTAAAAGTAAACCGTAGATGATCATGTTTTTTATAAAAGTTTGAATCTTTCTCAGTAATTCGTATAGTTCCAGTCATTCCCAAGTGAAGTAAAATAGTTTTATTTTTAAGATTAAATAAAATATATTTTGCTCTGCGAGTAATGCTAAAAACTTGCTGGTTTTGTATCTTTTCAAAGGAATCTAAATCTACCGGCCAACGTAAGTTGGAGTTCGAGACGCTAATTGATTTTAATATCTTATTACTAAAACCTTGTATGGCTCTGACCGAAGTTTCAACCTCAGGTAATTCTGGCATTTCTTGAGCAGATTTAAATAGTATATTGTAAACACTGTTGAAAAGTTCTGCTACTGCTTCAAAATAGTAAATATAGAAGCAGTAGAGCATTTAAGTAATACTAAATATTTAAAAAAATACAAGACAATCATTGCTTCAGATTCAATCAGCATGAGTGTTAGATCCAGTATAATTCAGTATACTAAGCAACTTTACTGCTAGGATGCTTAAAGGCACTTTAGCTTAAAGACAGAAAAAGCATAACTTAATTCTAAATAGAGGAAATTTTGATGGATCTTGATGAAATAAAAAAACATTGGGATGTTAATGCAAATATTAATCACCAGAGATTGATACCTACATCTAGAGGAATTTTAGATATCTTGGAGAATAAAAGGAGCTCATAATGAATATAGCTGGTATAAGAGCTCTTATTTTAAATAAAATAACTTCCATCTTCTTTAAAAATATAAGATGAATTCAAATACTTCAATCAGCAAATTAACATTAGGAACAGCACAATTCGGCATGGCTTATGGCATTGCTAACAAATCTGGTCAGGTTGATGTTAACGAGGTTACTAAAATTCTTGATTTAGCTAGCGCTTCAGGTATTAGTACTCTTGACACAGCTATAGCTTATGGAGAAAGTGAGTCAGTGCTAGGCTCTCAACCTTTAAAAAAATTCTCAATCTTTACAAAATTACCAGAGATGACAGAAACAAATATAGATGTGGTCGAATGGGTTAATAGTCATGTTAAGAATTCTTTAATGCGCCTTAGAATTTCTGCTCTCGACGGACTGCTCTTACATCGACCTGAGCAGCTTTTAGAGCGAAATGGTAATAAACTTTATGATCAGATGCTTGCACTTAAAGATAAAGGCGTGATTAATAATATTGGTATTTCAATCTATCAACCTGAGGAATTAAATATTTTAAGCAAGCATTTTCATTTTGATTTAATCCAAGCCCCTTATAATATTCTAGATAGACGTATGTTACTTTCAGGTTGGCTTGAGAGATTGAATAATATGGGCATAGCCTTCCATGCTAGATCAATTTTTATGCAAGGGTTGCTGTTACTTAAAGAAGGGAATCGCCCTGACAAGTTCAGTCCTTGGAATGCATTATGGAAACAATGGGATGATTGGTTGAATGAGACTGAACAGACGCCAGTTGAAGCTTGCTTAAGCTTCGTTCTTGCGGAGAAAAATATTGAAAAGGTATTGATTGGCGTAGATTCATATGAACATTTACAACAAATTATTGAAGCAGCTGATGCATCAACCTTTTCCTTGCCTGAAAATCTTCAAACCAATGATCAGCAACTCTTGAATCCTTCTCGATGGAGTGAATTATGAGGGTAGTTGCAATCGTTCAGGCAAGAATGGGCTCTAGTCGATTGCCAGGTAAAGTGATGAGATTGTTAGAAGGAATGCCAATGATTGAAGTGCTGCTTAAACGCTTATCACTTGCAAAAACCTTAGATCAGATTATTGTCGCAACTTCTGAAGAACAAAATAATATAAAGTTAGTTGATCACATACAGAGCATTGGTTTTGATTGTGTTCAAGGAAGTGAAGATGACGTTTTAGGGCGCTACCTTCTTGCAGCAGACGTATCAAAAGCTGATGTGATAGTCAGAATTACAGGTGATTGTCCTTTGGTTGATCCAGCATTGGTAGACGATGCAGTAGAGTGCTTTAAGACTTTAAATATCGATTACTATTCTAATGTCATGCCTCCAACTTTCCCAGATGGGTTAGATATTGAAGTTTTCTCAAGGGATGCTCTCCAACGCTCTTCTGAAATGACCGACTCTACTCATGAACGCGAGCATGTATCTATTCATTTGCGAGAATCAAAAAAATTTCTAACTGACTCATTTCAAAATAATGAAAATCTATCTTCTTGGCGGTGGACAGTTGATGAAGCGTTAGACCTTGATGTAATTCGAAATGTATTTTCATATTTTTCCCCTAACCTTTACTTCACTTGGCATGAGGTGGCAGAATTACAGCGAAGAAATGCTAATATTTTTTTATTGAACAAAGAAATCAAACGTAATGAAGGAGAATTCATGGATAAAGGCAATAAACTTTGGCGACGTGCGCAGGCTTTAATACCAGGTGGGAATATGTTGTTATCAAAACGTCCTGAGATGTTCTTACCTGAGAAATGGCCTTCATACTTTTCCAAAGCCAAAGGCTGCACTGTATGGGATCTTGATGGCAAAAAATATACTGATATGAGCCTCATGGGAGTTGGCACTAATATTCTTGGGTATGGTCATTCAGAGGTAGATTCTGCAGTGCAAAAGACTATTCAGGATGGCAATATGTCAACTTTAAATTGTCCTGAAGAAGTCTATTTAGCAGAAAAGCTTATAGATATGCATCCATGGGCTGATATGGCTCGTTTTGCACGCTCAGGCGGCGAAGCAAATGCTATAGCAATTCGAATTGCGAGGGCAGCCTCTGGAAAAGATAATGTGGCAGTTTGTGGCTATCATGGTTGGCATGATTGGTACTTATCAGCAAATCTTGGTAATAATGAAAATCTTTCCGATCATCTGTTGCCAGGACTAGCGGCTAATGGCGTACCTGACAAGTTAAAGGGCACAGTCTTTCCATTCCAATATAATGATTTTTCTTCTTTAGAAGAACTGATCAATAAGCATGATATTGGTGTCATAAAGATGGAAGTAGTCAGAAATATGGAGCCTGAAGATAACTTTCTGCATAGAGTCCGAGAATTAGCGACTCAAAAAGGCATAGTGCTTATTTTTGATGAGTGCACCTCAGGCTTTAGAGAAACTTTTGGTGGATTGCATAAAAAATATGGTGTTGAGCCAGATATGGCCATGTTTGGAAAAGCGCTAGGTAATGGTTATGCGGTTACTGCTACTATCGGTCGCCGTGAAATTATGGAAGCTGCACAAACCAGCTTTATTAGTAGCACCTTTTGGACAGAGAGAATTGGATCCACAGCTGCATTAAAAACTCTTGAGATTATGGAGCGAGATCAATCCTGGGAGCTAATTACTCAAACTGGAAAAAACATAAGAGCCAATTTAGTTAAGATATTTGATAAGTATGATCTACACGCTCAGATGGTGGGATTGCCCGCTCTTACGAATTTTAGTTTTAATAGTAAAGATGCGCTTAAATATAAAACTTTTATTACACAGGAGATGCTTAAAAAAGGATATTTAGCTGGAACCTCGGTGTATGTTTGCATAGATCATTCTGATTCTGTTATTAAAGATTATATGGATAGCCTTGATCCTATAATAGGACTAATCAAGGAATGTGAAGATGGTAGATCGATAGATGAACTTCTAGAAGGCCCAGTATCCCACAGCACCTTTAAGCGTCTAAATTAAACTGCTACCAAGAAAAATGAATTACTGGTCAATGTATGCAGTATTCACATTAAAGGCATTAGACATTCCCAGCATAATCTGTGAAGTAAACTCCCCCTTTTTAGTAAGGTAAAAATTACCCTCATCATTTCTTTGAATATTTCCATTAGCAATTTGTTCTTTTAGTCTTATATTCACAGCATCTTGCTGAAGAACATAGATCTCCTGAAAATTATTTCTAATCTCCTCTAAGCTAAGAGGGACATCTGATTTTTTCAATGATCCAATAACGGTTACTGAGACAGATCTATCTAAGATAGTTGGAATGGTTACATTGAATAAGATGATCAATAAAAAAGAAGAATACAAGGTTGTTTCTATGAATTTCTTAGGAAATATAATTGTAAAATTTGAAATTAAAAATAGAATAAATATATAAACAAATGCAATTTGAAAAGACTCATAAAAAATAATGTCGCCAGGGATTACATTTCTTTTAATGGCAAAGATAATACAAAATATTATTAAAATTATAACTGAGCATATTATTTGTTTCGCAATGTTTAGTAGCATCTTTTTTGCCCTATTTAGTTATAATGTGTACAAAAGAATTATATGACAAAAAATTCCCAACTTTTATAAATATAATAGATATATGATTGGATCAATATTAGAAGTAATTAGAATAAAACATTGGGTTAAAAACCTTTTTGTATTTATACCAGTATTTATTTCAGGCAATATTTCTAATGTAGACTTATTTTTAAATTCCTTGATAATTTTTTTAGCTTTCTGCTTCACCGCTAGTTCCATTTACATAATTAATGATTTGGTAGATCTTGAAAGAGATAAATCTCATCCTGTTAAAAAATTGAGACCTCTCCCAAGTGGTAAACTATCAATAATTTCAGCATCTCTCTCTTTATTACTTCTAATTCTTGGTGCTGCAATAATTCTGTCATTTGTGAATTTCTCGGGCTGGTTGGTAATATCCGCATACTTTTTTCTTAATATCCTCTACTCATTTTATATCAAACATATTGCTATATTAGACATAGTATCAATTTCATCTGGTTTCGTGCTTAGGGTCCAGGCAGGCCTAGCAGTTACAGAATTGAATAGCTCCTTTTGGTTAATTGCATTAACTTTTGCATTGAGCATGTTGCTTGCAATTGGGAAGAGAAAGGGTGAATTTAAAAATAAAGATAGGAATCTATCAAGGCCGTCATTGGAAGGATATAGTGTTAATTTTCTAAATATCTTACAGGGTATATTTGTAACAACTATTATTATATTTTATGTCCTATACACATATTTCACTGAAACATTTCCAGGAGACCGCTCAATGCTTATGTATTCTTCTTTATTTGTTATTATTGGTCTTTGTAGGTATCTGCAGATTAACCTTTCTGAAGAAAGCATTGATGAACCAACTGACATTTTATATCAGGATAGATTTATGTTATTGATTGTTTCTTCTTGGGTCTTGTATATTTTTATTTGCCTTAGTCTATAAAAATTTATGAATCAAAAATTTCAAATTTCATTAATTGAATCAATTTTAAGTATGCATGATATGTCCTCAGACATAGATAAAATACAGAATTTTTTAGAGTCACAAATAAAAAAAATGCCTGATTTTATGAAGGCTGGAATTCTCTTTATAGGCTATTCTTTTAACGTACTGACAATCTTTGTTAAGTTCAAATTTTTTACCAATCTTGAATTGAGCAGTAAAATTCACAGCATTTTAATTTTTAAATCGCTCCCATTTTTTAAGATATTCTTTAGATTTTTTGAGTCAATTATTATTCTTAAAGCTCTCGAGCTCAAATGCTAAGAAAAGATTTTAAAATAATAGTTGTTGGCTCTGGCCCTGGAGGTTGCGTTCCAGCGGTTTTACTTGCAGAAAAGGGATTAGATGTCTTGATGATTGAAGAGGGCTCTGACTTCACTGAAGAGAATGTTTCTGAGTTTTCGACCACAGAAATGAATCTTAAGTATAGAAATGCAGGTTTAACAGCAGCCATTGGAAACCCTGTCATAAATTATGCTGAGGGTAATTGCGCTGGAGGAGGCAGTGAGATAAATAGTGGGCTGTTTCATGAAATTCCAGATAGCACCCTTTTAGGTTGGGAGAAAAAAAATAGTATTTTCTTTAATAGAGGCGAACTGCAGAATGCGTATTCTCAAGTCCGCAAAGATATTAATGTTAGCTATATGCCTCAAGATAAAATTCCAATAGCCTCTTCACTTTTGCAGGATGGAAGTGATAGCTTGGGATGGAAGTGTTCTGAAGTTCCGCGATGGTTTAAATATGATTCTGACGGAACTGGCCAAAAACAATCTATGTCACAAACTTTTATACCTCGCTTCAAAGAAGCTGGCGGAGAATTCTTAGTAAATGCGAAAGTTGAAACTTTTCAAAAAATTAATAAGAGGCATGTATTAAATGTGCACTTAAAGAATGGGATGATGGAGTCTTTTTCATGTGATTATTTATTTATTTCAGGAGGGGCCATCAATACTCCTGCGCTCTTTTTGAGGAGCGGGATTAAAAAAAATATAGGCTTCGGTTTAAATATGCATCCTTCTTTTAAATTCACTGCCTTGTTTGACCAAGAGGTTAATTTACCAGGTATGGGCGTTCCGGTGCATCAAGTAAAAGAGTTCTCTCCTGAGATAAGCATGGGTTGCTCAATAAGTAGCAAGCCTTTTTTAGGTCTAGCATTGAATGATACGAATAATTTGAATTTAATAAATAATTGGAGGAATATGGCTTCATATTACTCAATGATTTGCCCAACAGGCTCAGGGCGCGTAAGGTTGCTCCCATTTTTCAAATCCCCATTTGTAACTTTTTTTCTATCAAAAGAAGATAAAATTAATATTTATCGGAGTATTATCTTATTAGGCAAGGTTCTGTTTGAATCTGGTGCAATTGAATTGTTCCCATCTTCAAGTGCAAAGTCTTTTTCTTCAGTGGAAGAGTTGATGCAGATAAACAATATTCCTATAAGCAAACTTAACTTAATGACGATACATTTATTCTCTTCTATGCAGATGGGAGGAAATAAAAATGTTCACCCCGTGACGCCAGAAGGCAATCTTTGGAGTGATAGCTCAATATATATTAGCGATTCATCCATGCTTTGTGACTCCCCATCTGTAAACCCACAGGGTACTATTATGGCAATAGCTAGAATGAATGCTTTAAATTTTTTAGAGAGGATTGGTAATGAAATTTGATTATAAGAAAGTCTATATCACGGGATCTAATGGTTGGCTCGGCCGCCAGCTTACAAAATCATTTTTTATTGATGATAAAGACTCTATTATTTTTGAAAAACATCAAGATCTTATGATCAATTGCTTCATCTTAAAAGGTGAAGAAGATAGTTTTTTCTCAGAACTATCATCAGATATTAATACTTTTAAAGGAGATATATCCAATAAGTTAAGCTGTAAAGATTTTCTACAAGATGCAACAAGTGAAGATATCTTAATCCATACAGCTGGATTGATTCATCCAAAAAGTACAAAAGATTTCTTTCGAATCAACGTCCAAGGAACCTTGAATATTGTCCATGAAGCAATAGAGAAAAAAATTAAAAAGATTATTGTTATCTCTTCCAATTCACCTTGCGGCAATAATCAAAGCAATCGAGAAGTGTTTGATGAGCAATCTCCATACAATCCTTACATGGGTTATGGCAAATCTAAGATGGCAATGGAAATTAAATTAAATGAAAAAATTGCAGAAGGTCATGATATTACTATTCTTAGACCGCCATGGTTTTATGGTGAGGAAATGCCAGAAAGGCAGCTAACTTTTTATAATATGATTATTGCTGGCAGATTCCCATTTGTTGGCAATGGAACAAATATTAGGTCTGTAGCAAATGTTAAAAATATTGTTCAAGGAATTATTCTTGCAAGCATAATGCCTCAATCAAAAGGGCAGACATACTGGATAGCCGATGAAAAAAATCTAACCATGAATGAAATAGTTAAGACAATTCAAGATGTTTTTGTTAATGAGTTTAATATTGAATGCAAAGATAACAAGCTGCGACTTCCATATTTTGTAGGGCAAATTGCCCAAGCAATTGATTGGGCATTACAGTCTTTTGGTCTTTATCATCAAAAGTTTCATGTTCTCTCAGAAATGAATAAAAACATAGCATGTGATATTTCAAAGGCAAAAGCTGACCTAGGCTATTCACCCAAGGTAAATTATTATGAAGGTACTACAAGCGCTTATAAGCAATATTTAAATGCAAAGGAACAAAGAGATGCATAATAAAAAAGCATTGATAACAGGAGGCTCAGGATATTTTGGAGAAACATTAGTGCTTCAGTTAATTAAGAGAGGGTATCGTTGCTCGGTTTTAGATCTGAATAACCCTGGTCCTGAAATTAGTCACATGGTAGATTTTTTCCAGATTGATATTAGAAATAAATTAGAAGTTGAGAAAGCGTGCGAAGGCATTGATTATATTTTTCATAATGTAGCTCAAGTTCCATTAGCTAAAAATAAAGACTTATTTAACTCAGTAAACAATATTGGTACGCAAAATATTATAGAAGCAGGTATATTAAATAATTGCGAGCATCTTATTTATACTTCTTCCTCTGCAGTATTTGGAGTTCCAGAAAAAAACCCTGTCAATGAAAATACCATACCGATTCCTCAAGAGGCCTATGGAGAGGCAAAATTAGACGGCGAGCTAAATTGCAATAAATATCTTGATCAAGGAATGAAAATTTCAATTATTAGACCTAGAACAATATTGGGTCATGGGCGGCTAGGTATTTTTCAAATATTATTTGAGTGGATATATACTGGCAAAAATGTTCCCGTTTTTGATGGTGGAGATAATCTTTATCAATTCATTCATACGGATGATCTGGCCTCAGCATCCATATTAACTGCTGAAAACAACCAAGATGGTTTGTATAACATCGGCACTAATGATTTTGGAACAATGAAAGAGACACTAGAAGCCCTGATAAAGCATGCGGGGACAAAATCAACTGTTAGGTCTGTGCCTAGTTTTTTTATAATTCCAATAATGAAAATATGTAGTTTCTTTGGCTTATCTCCTTTGGGCCCATATCATGCATTGATGTATGGAAAGTCCATGTATTTTGATACAACCAAAGCACATAAGGATTTAAATTGGACACCTGCCTACTCAAATGTAGAAATGATCATCCAAAGCTATGACTGGTATGTTGAAAATAGAAATTTAATATTAGAAAGAACTGAGAATACAAGCCCTCATAAATCAGCTATTAAGCAAGGCATCTTATCTTTGGTAGGCAGGTTTTTATAATGAATACTTTTAGTTGGTTTTTAATATTTCTAGCTGGCATTAATTCAACATTGGGAAATATCCTGTTAAAGAAATCACAACTTGCAACTGACTTCTTTTCTAGCTTATTCAGTCTTACATTTATAGGAGGCTGTTTTTTTTATTTTATGAATGTTCTCTTATTTGCATATGCACTTAAAACATTAGATGTTTCTAAAGCATATCCTGTGCTTGCTGGCACATCATTTATAACGCTAGCATCTGTCGGCATGATTTTTATGAATGAAAACCTTTCGCTCGTAAATCTTTTCGGTATTTCATTGGTCTTGCTGGGAATTTTACTTATAACTCAGTGAAGCTTTATTTATTTGATTTTGATGGGACCATATCTTCAAAAGATTCAATGATTCACTTCTTTTTATTTATCTATCCTAAGCATTTATTTATATTAAAATCCTTAGCATGCACACCGCTTTTATTTCTTTATTGCCTAGGAGTTCATGAAAAAGATTATATAAAATCTGAAATATTAAAAGTTTTTTTAGCTCAATTTTCAAAAAACGAACTCAATCAATTTGCTTCGCAATTTTCTATTTTTTTTGATCAATATCTTAAAAAGAATGCCAAATCTTTTATAGCAGATTTAGTATCATCAAACTCTAATAAGGTATATTTAGTGAGTGCCTCTCTAGATATATGGATGGAACCGATAGCAAAAGAATTAAATGTTCACTTAATTTCTACTCGCTCTTTATTTCAAAATGAAAGATTTGATGGAATAAGTGGAAAAAACCTCTACGGAAGTGAAAAAGCTACCAGAATTCAAGAAGTTATAGATTTAAATAATTTCGAAAAAATCTATGCATTTGGAGATACTTCTGGTGACTTTGAGATGTTAGAGCTAGCTGATCTTAAGTATTTTAAATACTTTTAATTGCTACTAACCGAGTAAGTTATTGATCTCTATAAGATTTTCTGGGCTCAAGGTACCAGCAGCAAGATGCAAGCGAAGGGTAGTAATCAAGTAGTCATACTTAGCATTGGCTAAATTTCTTTCAGCGCTGTAAAGATTTTTTTCAGCCTGCAACAGGTCAACAATATTTCTTGTGCCAACCTCATAACCAACTCTAGTAGCTTCTAGAGCACTTGATGCGGATACTACAGCTTGCTTTTGAGCTCTAAGATTAGCTACCAAGGTCACAACGTTAGAATACTGACTTCGAACATCTTGTATAACGCTTCGCTCGGCAAATAAAGCATCTTCTGATGATTTATTTGATTCAGCATAAGCTTGCTTCGTTCTTGAGATTACTGCTCCACCTTGAAAGATGGGCATAGAGAGTTGAAGGCTATAAGTGTCTCTCTGAGTTTCATCAGGAACAGTAATATTAAAAGCCCCGCCAGTATTCAGACCGTCATATGCATACTGATTAGTTTCTGATTCGGTTTGCGTGCCAACAATATCAACTTTAGGCAAATGATTTGAAGCAACGCTACGAGCATTATTTTTTGATGCATACTTTCTTAAATTAGCTGCTTTTAGCCTAAAGTTATTTTCAACTGCTTTTCTTGCCCATTCCTCTTTAGAGGCAGGCACTGGATTTGTAACACTAAGGTCATTTACTAGACCATCAAGAGATAAAATTTCCTTTCCAACAAGTGCATTCAAGGCTTCTTGAGCAGTAAATACGGTTCCTTCAATTCTAATTCTTGAGGCCATGCTCAGATCAAATGCTAATTGTGCTTCTTGAACCTCGGTAATTGCAGAAAGACCTACTTCATAGCGTTGGCTGCTTTGATCTAACTGTTTCTTTATTGCTTTTTCTTCTGATCGCGCTGCATTTAAGTTATCGATAGCTCTTAGAACATTGAAATAGAGCTCAGCAGTTCTAACAATTAATGCTTGTTGAGAGTATGCAAAATCTGCTTCAGCTGCATCTGTTAAAAATTTTGATTGGCGATACTTAAACCAGCTATCTAGCCTAAGAAGTGGCTGAGTTAGTCGGGCAGAAGTATTGAAGTTATTGTATTGATTTTGAAGGTTTCCATTTTGATAGTATTCATTCCAATTAGTTTGAGCATTTAAGGTAATGCTTGGTAAAAGACCTGCTCGTCCCTGAACTTTAATTTCCTTTCCAGACAAATAAGAATATTCAGCAGACTTGAATTGAGGGTCATTCTCTAGAGCATCATTGTAAATATCTAGCAGGCTATCAGCAAATGCAGAGATACTAAAGAAAGCAGTGAGTGCAATTAAAAATTTTGATTTCATAATATATCTGAATGTTTACAGTGTTAACATTAAACCTCTTTGGGGGTGGCTATGTCAATCAGAGTATTTTAATACATTGCTAAAAAATCTCCTAAATTAATGCATTTGTTTGTATTTAGTTAGAGTAGAATATTACCTAAAAGTTCATCAAGCTTTAGCGAAACATTTACAGGAAAGTTAATTGGCAAAAGATTACGACTCCCAATCGATAGAGGTTCTATCTGGCCTCGATCCGGTTCGAAAAAGACCGGGCATGTACACAGACAC
>ENA-ORXF01001150-ORXF01001150.1-marine-metagenome-genome-assembly--contig:-NODE-1150-length-17470-cov-6.682458_pt1 | contig 17470 bp, 24 predicted proteins | sample MGYA00237864_ERZ511476 | MGnify/ENA primary metagenome ERZ511476 (study PRJEB26306, sample SAMN06343908) | marine metagenome | isolation source: coastal waters | place: Atlantic Ocean: West Antarctic... | reverse complement strand
TGCACATAGCTTAAGGGGCCAGGATTAAAACAGTTAATCACGTTGGCGCGGGCTGCAGCGGTGCTGGTTAATTAATGATCACCTTGTGGATAACCTTATACAGTTGTTTAAACCAGTTAAACACGCCGCGGACCGCGTCTCAAGCTACGGGCCAAACGTACAGCGGTCAATTCGCGGTGGAGCTCGAGCACTGGCATAAGTTGCGCGGTCATTGGGTCGCGGTCCGCGGGTTTTGCTGCAGGATATCGGGCCAGTTGGGCACGGTCCGCGGTCCTTTTGCCGCGGTCATCGGGTCGCGGTCCTTGGTCCTTGGTCGCTTTAATCGGTCAGGGTCCCCCTGATATCGGGTCATAAATCTAGGCAAATCAACGACTTAGCGCGTCCAGCGCAGCGCGGGCCCCCGCTGGGGGAACGGGGGTATAGACCATGTTTCTCTCAAATATTTACGTGATATTTTGAACGAGCTTTAACTGTCTTATAAATGCGTGTAATATCGCATATAATAGTTAACGATGTTTCATGTGAAACATAAATTTTTATTTTTCAAAACCTATGGGTCCCTTATGAATAAAGCCAGTAATCCTGCGGTAGAGGAAAAGACTTTGAAGCTTGAACTGCGGCTCGCGCAGCTTGAGAAGAATGAAGTTTGCCAAGATAATTTTTTACCGTTTGTAAAAGCTATGTGGCCAGAGTTCATTACGGGTAGACATCACAAGATTATCGCGGACAAGTTGGAAAGAGTCGCGAGCGGCGAGCTAAAAAGATTGATCATTAACATGGCACCGCGGCACACGAAGAGTGAGTTTGCGTCTTTTTTGTTTCCTGCGTGGATGATGGGCAAGAATCCGAAGATGAAGATTATACAGGCGACGCACACGACGGAGTTGGCGGTAAACTTTGGACGTAAGACGAAGAATCTTTTGGAGACGGATGCGTATCAAGAGGTGTTTGATACGGTTAAGTTGGCGTCGGACAGTAAGGCCTCGGGCCGTTGGGATACGAGCGCGGGCGGTATGTATTATGCCGTGGGTGTGGGCTCGAACTTGGCGGGACGTGGTGGTGATTTAATTATTATTGACGATCCTCACTCGGAGCAGACGGCGATGTCGGCGGCAGGCTTTGATGATGCATGGGATTGGTACACAGGCGGCCCTAGACAGCGTCTGCAGCCGGGCGGATCAATAGTCATAGTACAAACCCGCTGGTCCGAGAAAGACATGACAGGGCAGCTTATGAGGGCTATGGCCAAGGACCCTTTGGCCGATCAATGGGAGGTGGTGGAGCTTCCTGCCATCTTTGAGGACGGTACGCCGTGTTGGCCTGAGTATTGGAGTTTGGAAGATTTGACCGCGGTCCGCGCATCGATCCCTCCGAGCAAGTGGAATGCGCAGTATCAGCAGAATCCGACGGGCGAAGAGAACGCGATTATTAAGCGCGAGTGGTGGAAGTTGTGGGAGAAGCCAGCGGTGCCTCAGTTGGAGTTTGTGATTCAAAGTTATGATACGGCGTTTTCTAAGAAGCAGACGGCGGATTATTCGGCCATTACAACGTGGGGGGTGTTTTATCCGAATGAGGGTGGTAGTGGTCCCAATTTAATTTTGTTAGATAGTAAGAAGGGGCGTTGGGATTTTCCTGAGTTGAAGCAGGTGGCGTTAGATTTGTATAAGTTTTGGGAGCCTGACACGGTCATTATTGAGGCCAAAGCCAGTGGTACGCCGTTGACGCAGGAGCTTCGTGCGCAGGGCATTCCTGTGGTTAACTTTACGCCGAGTCGTGGTAATGACAAAATAACGAGGGTGCATAGTGTGTCGCCTATGTTTGAGGCGGGGATGGTGTGGGTCCCTGACGAGACATGGGCGGACGAGTTGGTTGAGGAGGTCGCGGCGTTTCCTAACGGAGAGTTCGATGACTTGGTGGATAGTATGACGCAAGCCCTTATGCGCTATCGTCAAGGGAATTTCGTGCAGTTGCCTTCGGATGACTGGGAAGAAGAGGCAAACTCTGCTAAAGTGCGGGTGTATTATTGAATTAGGGGTGGTTATGGCAAACGGTACAACAAACGCGGGCTTGATGGATAGAAATGTTCCCGCTCAAATGGATATGGACGACATGGCTGCAGAGCTAGAGTTGGCTATTCCTGATAGTTCGGGCAATGATGTCATGGCGATGATCAATGCCGAGGATGTAGGAAGCATTGAGATTACGTCAGAAGATGACGGTGGTGTATTAGTCGACTTCGAGCCTATGGATCAAAGAGGTGCATCGCAAGAGTTTGATGCTAACCTTGCCGAAGAGATGCCTGACCGTGAGCTTCAACGCATTTCCTCCGAGCTTTTAAGTGAGTTTGATGCCAATAAGTCCAGCCGCCAAGATTGGGAAGAAGCGTATTCAAATGGGTTAGAGCTCTTGGGCTTTAACTACGAAGAGCGGACACAGCCATTTCGTGGAGCCTCGGGTGTGACTCACCCTTTGTTGGCGGAAGCGGCCACACAGTTTCAGGCACAAGCATTTAACGAACTGTTACCCCCTTCGGGTCCCGTGCGCACTGTAGTTATGGGAAAAAACACCGCGGCAAAAGCGCAACAGGCACATCGTGTGCAGCAGTTTATGAACTACTACATCACTAATGAGATGGAAGAGTACACCCCTGACATGGATCAGATGTTGTTCTTCTTACCGCTAGCGGGCTCTACCTTTAAAAAGACCTATTACGACGAGACGTTAGGTCGAGCAGTGTCTAAGTTTGTGCCTGCGGAGAACTTGATTGTTCCTTATGAGACCGCGGACCTCGCATCATGCCCTAACATCACACAAGTGGTGCGGATGCCTTTAAACGATTTGCGCAAGCGCCAAGTCGTAGGCGTTTACTTAGATGTTGAAGTGCTTCCTTCGCAGAAGTCCATCACGTCGTTAAGTGGTGAGATGGATCGCTTGGATGGTCAAGACGCTAATCAGATTGATTATGACTGTACGATTTTGGAGTGTCATGTTGATTTGGACCTAGAAGGTTATGAAGACGAAGATGCTGACGGTGAGTTCACGGGCATTAAGATTCCGTACATTGTGACCATCTCTGAAGACAATGGGCAGGTGTTGTCTATTCGTCGTAACTATCTTGAGGACGATGATCTTCGCAAAAAGATTAATTACTTTACGCATTACAAGTTTTTGCCGGGCTTCGGCTTTTACGGTCTAGGCTTGATCCACACGATTGGTGGCCTGTCTCGCACGGCCACTTCGGCGCTTCGACAATTGATCGATGCGGGTACGTTGTCTAACTTGCCTGCGGGTTTCAAGGCCCGCGGACTGCGGATCAGAGATGATGATGAACCCTTGCAGCCGGGCGAGTTTAGAGACGTCGATGCGCCGGGCGGTGCTATCCGCGACAGCCTAATGCCGCTACCCTTCAAAGGGCCCGACCAAACCTTGTTTCAACTACTAGGGTTCGTCGTCGATGCCGCGCAACGTTTTGCAACCATCACGGATCTTAAAGTAGGTGCAGGCGATGCGTCTGCCGCGGTAGGTACTACCATGGCGATGATGGAGCAGGGTGCTCGCGTGATGAGTGCGGTCCATAAGCGTTTGCATTATGCGATGCGTCAAGAGTTTAAGATTTTGGCACGAGTGATGTCGGAGAGTTTGCCGCAGGAGTATCCGTTCTCGGTTCCCGGCGGAGATGAAACCATCATGCAAGCCGACTTCGACGACCGTGTCGATATCATTCCCGTCAGTAATCCAAACGTGTTTAGCCAAGCACAACGGATCATGTTAGCTCAAACTAAGATGCAACTCGCGGCCCAAGCACCAGAGATTCATAACATCCACGAAGTGTATCGTGACATGTATGAGGCGCTAGGGGTAACGGATGCCGATCGGATTATGAAGGCCATTCCAGCGGAAGAGCCCACACCGATTGATCCAGCACAAGAGAACATTAATGCGCTCGACATGTTGCCACTAAAAGCCTTTGAAGGACAAAACCATCAGTCGCACATCCAAGCGCATTTGATCTTTGGTACAAGTCCGACGGTGGGCGGTATGCCGCCTGTAGCCATGACGCTTCAAAAGCATATAATGGAACACGTTCAGATCGCCGCAAAAGAGCAGGCCATGGTTGCTTATCAACAGCAAGCTCAACAGTCTGGCGCTAACCTTCCTGAAGAGCAACAGATGTTAGAAGTAGCGCAGATGACGGCTCAATTTATTGCAGAAGGCTTGCAGCAAGTTAAAGATGCGTCGGGCCAGTTGTCTGGTGCGGGTGCTCCTGATCCGTTAATTCAGTTGAAGGAACAAGAGATTCAGGCTAAAGTAGCCGATAACGAAGCGGATAACCAGCTTGATCAAGCCAAGTTGCAGTTGGATCAACAGAACCAACAGATGCGCTCGGAGCAGTTTGATGAGCGGATTGCAGCACAAGAACGACAAACATCAGCACGTATCCAATCAGCTATGGATCGTGAACTATTAAAGCAACGAGGAGATTAAAATGAAGAATCGTACTGTAAAAGTAAACGGTGCCCCACCAAGCAAGACGCCAAAGGCAGTCACCTATGCGGACATTAAAGGCCAAGGCCGTATTCCTTATGGCAAGACTGCACCTGCTCCTGTAGCGGGTGGTCTTACTGACTTCGCTAATACGCCTCGTAAGATGCGGACCCGTGGCACGGGTGCCGCGATCCAAGGCACGAGTCACATGGGTTACTAATGTTTAAGTTAGGAAAGAACAGCCTAAACAATTTGGTAGGTGTGGATGAAAGGCTTATTGATATCGCAGAAGTTGCTATTAAGCTATCTAACATTGATTTTGGTATTCCTTCTACTGGTGGGTTGCGGACAACCGAAGCTCAAGCCAAGTTGTTTACAGATGGCGTATCAAAAGCAGACGGAGTCAACAACAAGTCATACCATCAATCCGGGATGGCCCTTGATGTGTACGCTTACGTGGACGGGAAAGCTTCATGGGATAAACTAGACCTCGCACTTGTGGCCGCGGCCATGCTGCAAGCCTCAGCCCAATTAGGTCATGAACTAAAGTGGGGTGGCTTGTGGAAATCATGGCAGGATTACCCTCATTTTGAAATCAGGGATTAACCATGGGTTTTCTAAGCTTTTTAAGTCCTATTGCCAATCTAGGTAAAACCTACTTAGAAGGTAAGAACGAAGTTGCTAAAGCCAAGTCGGCTGCAGCGATACTTACGCTTGGTGCAGAGGCGGACGTTAAAGTGGCGGGTGCTAAAGCCGCCCATAAACTAGCGGACGATGGTCAGACTCAAGACTTTAACTTGGACCTAGTTGCTATGCAGCAGATGGATAAGTCATTTCTTGACGAGATTATGATTGCCTTACTTCTCGTACCTATTGCGGCGTCTTTTTTGGGCTATCAAGCCGAAGTCACTGCAGCATTTGAATCGTTTTCCGTCATGCCTGAGTGGTATCAATACCTTGTGATAGGTGTTTATGTCGTTAAGTTTGGTATGCGTGGCCTGCTGACTAAGTTACTGTCGGGCCGATTAAGCGGTATGAAACTTAAATAACCTTTCCCCTTTACTCTAGCCCCTGCATATAAGTTATGATACGATCATATCTAACATTGTTTGATTATATGCGAGGGGTTAATGGACGAAATATATGTAGCAGAAGCCGTGTTTAAGATTCTTAGGGATCGAAGGCAAGGTGTAACAGATTTGATGGTTTATGGTAACGTCAAGTCGATGGAACAATATCGTGAGCTTATGGGCAACTTAGAATGCCTTAATCATGTGGAACAGGAACTCAAGAGCCTGCTAGACAAACAGGAGCACTCAATATGAGCGCAGTAGAAAAAAAAGTAGAACCCGTGGTCTATGAAAAGACTGCTAAAGAATTAGCCAATGAGGCTAAAGCAAAAGTTAAAGCAGAAGAAGTTGCCGCTAAAGCAACTAAACTTGCAGACGCCTACGTGGAAAAACCACGCCTTAACCCTGACGCTATCGGGAAAACTCTCTTAGACAGGATGCCCAACCCTACGGGCTGGCGGATATTAATCTTACCCTATCAAGGCAAAGGTAAATCCGCAGGCGGTATTTTTCTCCCTTCTGAAACGCAGGAGAAAAGCCAGATTTCTACCCAAGTCGGTTATGTACTTAAGCTAGGACCCCTAGCCTATAAAGATACCGATAAATTTCCAGATGGAGCATGGTGCCAAGAAAAGCAGTGGGTTATGTTTGCCCGTTATGCTGGCTCGCGCTTTCAGATAGATGGGGGAGAAGTCCGAATCCTTAATGACGACGAGATACTGTCGACCATTTTGGACCCTGAAGACATCCATAATTTAAACTAAGGAGATAACCATGTCGGATACAAATACCGTCGAGTTAGATGTAGGTGATTCTGAAAGTATTGATGTAGAAGTTAACGAGAACTTAGAGGTCGAAACAGATTCGGGTTCTGATGATCAGTTTGACAAAGCGGAGACATCGACGCAGAAAAGAATTAGCCGTCTTACTAAAAAGATGCGCGAAGCCGAGCGCCGTGAGCAAGAAGCTATTAAGTATGCTCAAGCTGTTCAAGGTGAGTCGCAAGACTTAAAGAGCCGTATGTCTAACTTAGACAACAATTACGTGGCTGAGTACACTAGTCGTGTTAACACCCAGATCGATCAAGCCGAAGCTACTTTGACTCGCGCTATTGAGATAGGTGATAGTAAAGCGACCGTGGAAGCTCAACGACAACTTACCAGTTTAGCAATTCAGCAAGATCGCGCTGCTCAAGCTAAGATGCAGTCTGATCGTCAGCAACAACAAGCCGCCGCGGCTCAACAGCATCAAGCTCGCCAACCTATGCCTGCTCAACAGCCTAAACGGCCTGACGCTAAAGCCGAATCATGGGCCTTGCGTAACAGTTGGTTTGGCCAAGACGAAGCCATGACGTATGCCGCCTTTGGTATACACAAAAAACTCGTTGAGGAAGAAGGGTTTGACCCACAGAGCGAAGACTACTATACTGAGCTAGATAATCGTGTTCTTGATAAGTTTGGTAACGGATCAAGCAGCCCCAATAAACGCCCCGCTCAGACAGTAGTTGGAGCTTCAAGAACACCATCTGGGCGCAGTAATAGAAAGGTTCGACTCACTCCGAGCCAAGTCGCGATAGCGAAGAAATTGGGTGTGCCGCTTGAAGAATATGCGAAATACGTGAAGGAGTAACAGAGAATGACTGAACAACAAAATACAGGTAGTTCCGCCGTGAACCGTACTTCTCGCGCTAACAAAACTCGGGAGAAACAGGCGATCCGTAAGCCTTGGGCTCCTCCGTCTATGCTAGATGCACCACCTGCCCCTGATGGCTTTAAACATCGTTGGATTCGCGCCGAAACGCGAGGGTTTGATGATACGAAGAACGTCAGTGCTAAATTAAGGGAAGGTTATGAGCTTGTCCGAAGGGACGAGTACCCAGACTTTGAATCCCCTACTGTAGAATCAGGTAAATACCAAGGTGTCTTTGGAGTTGGCGGACTGCTTCTCGCTCGTATACCAGACGAAACTGTGGCCGAAAGGACTAACTACTTCAAAGGACGTAGTAAGGACCAAATGGATGCAGTGGACCATGATATGATGAGAGAGAATGCACATTCATCGATGACGATTAGTAAACCTGACCGTCAATCTCGTGTAACTTTCGGTGGTCCACAAAAATGATATGGACTACCCCTTTAGGAGAGAATTATAATGGCTAATGCAAATACTGCCTATGGTCTCCGTCCTATCGGGCTAGTTGGTAGCGGTGTCAATTCTACTGGTGTAACCCAGTATGAGATCGCTTCCAACAACACCAATGCTATTTACCAGTTTGGTTTATGCGTTCCGCTAGCAGCGGGCGTTATTGACTTTGCTGGAGCTACAAGCGGGGGAACTACTCCTGCACTTGGTGTCCTGATGGGCGTTGAATATGTTGACTCTGTGACTAAGAAGCCAACATTCTTAAGCTACTGGCCGGGCTCTGGCTCTGTAAGTGTGGATACTAACCACCCAGTTAAAGCTTTTGTTGCTGATAATCCAAATCAGTTGTTTAAAGTAGCGTCTGACGCAACACTAACTAACCGTGCTACTGCACAGGCAGCCGTGTTCGCAAACGCATCTTTGGGAACTTCCGCACGTACTGGTACGTCCGTAGGTAACTCAAATTCCGCCTTGGGCGTGTCTACAATCGCAGTTACGGCTACTTTGCCCTTGCGTATTGTTGGCATTATGGACGAAGCAGGTAATACCGACTTTGCATCTGCAGGTATTCCAATGATTGTTCGTATCAATGCTCATTACAACGCTAACACAAGCCGCTTCGACTCGCAGACTACTGCTACGTCGCTAGGCCTATAGGAGGGTTAGATCATGGCTATTTCTCGCGCACAACTAGCGAAAGAGCTTGAACCCGGCCTAAACGCCTTGTTCGGACTCGAATTCAACCGTTACGAAAACGAGCATTCTGAAATCTTTGAGGAAGAGTCTTCGGACCGTGCCTTTGAAGAAGAAGTAATGCTTGGTGGTTTCTCAACAGCACCTGTTAAAAATGAAGGACAGTCCATCAGTTTTGACGATGCTCAAGAGACTTACACCGCCCGTTACGCTCACGAAACTATTGCGCTTGCGTTCTCAATTACTGAGGAAGCAGTGGAAGACAATCTTTATGATCGTCTTGCATCGCGTTACACCAAAGCTCTGGCTCGCTCTATGGCCCAGACTAAGCAAATCAAAGCAGCGGCTGTGTTGAACAATGCGTTCGCAGCAGGCGTTAATGCGATTGGCGATGGTGCAGCACTTTGTTCCGCAGCCCACCCCTCTCTTTCGGGTAACCAAACCAATGTCTTGGCAGTTGCTGCCGACCTCAACGAAACTTCGTTGGAGCAGATGTTGATTGACGTTGCTAGTTTGACGGATGAGCGTGGTTTGAAGATTGCAGTTCGTGGCATGAAGCTTATTATTCCTAAAGAGCTTCAGTTCATCGCAGAACGAGTAATTAACTCGAACTTGCGCTCTGGCACTGCGGATAACGACACAAACGCAATGAAGTCTATGGGAATGCTTCCAGACGGTGCAGTGGTTAACCACTTCCTTACCGACACTGATGCTTTCTTCATCAAGACTGATGCTCCTAACGGCTTCAAGCACTTCAACCGCTCGTCTATTAAGACTGCGATGGAAGGTGACTTCGATACGGGCAACATGCGCTTTAAAGCTCGTGAACGTTACTCATTCGGTGTATCCGATTGGCGTTGTGTTTACGGTACGCCCGGCGCAGCATAACCACACGGCAACGTGTAGTTTAGAAAAGGGAGGCTTCGGCTTCCCTTTTTTGTGCGTAACATTGACAGTTTACGAAAGACAGTGGTATGTTATACTTACAATTATCGGGAAAATCTCGGTGAATCTGACAGTCCCCGACTGACGATATGCAGGCAGATACACTTTAACTCGCATGTGAGGAATTTATTATGGGCCAGACTACTTTTTCAGGACCAATTTTAGCAGGAACAATCAAATCTACTACTGGCACGGCTGTCGGTACTGACGTAAAGAACACTGGACAAGTCGTAATGGCTCAGTCTTTTTCTACAGGTGTAGACTTAGACGGCGGCGCTTCTGCTGCAAACACCACTACGGTTATTATACCAGCCAACTCTCAGATCATTGATATCGTCCTAGACGTTGTTGGTGTCATGGTTGGTGCAACTTGTGTATTTAGCATTGGTGACGTTAATGGCGGTAATGCCACATTTTTAAACTCTTTCTCAATCTCAGTAGCTTCTGGCGCGGGTCGTAAGTACCCAACAACGGAAGCTGGCGGAGCGTTAAGCTGGGCCGATATTGGCAATAAAGACTTACGCCTAACTTGGACTTCTACTGGAGCAACCAGTAACGGCGAAATTCGCGCTACAGTGTTGTACCAGCAGAACAATAATCTCGTCGCTTAAACAATTAGCTTAGGAGGTTTTCTAATGTCAGGTTCAGACGTAAGATCGAAACGCATAACCGCGACGGGATCAGTAGGTGTTGGTCCCGCTCGTATTAGGCAGGTTCAAGTCAAAACAACGACGGGTTCCCCACGCCTTACAATAACGGATGGAAACGGCGGCTCTGTTGCTTTAGACATGGATTTAAATGCCTCGTCAACGCACTCCGCTAACATTCCTTCTGACGGCATTCGAGTCTCTGACATCTGGGTATCTGCGGTAACCGCCATTACGTCGGTTACTGTTTTCTACAGTTAAAGAAGGGATAAATCATGGCGTCTGATGTAAAAGCAACCTACCTAACCGCAACTGGAACTGTTTTTGCGGGTAGATCGCGTATAAAAGCCATTCATTACCAAGCAGGGTCTAGCCCTTCTTTGGTTTTAAAAACTGGAAGTACGAGCGGTGCCACACAGCTAACGTTAGCTTTTGCTAACAACACTGATGACAATGTTTATATACCCGACGAGGGGATGTTATTTAGTGACGGGTGTTATGCCGTACTGACTAACGTCACCAACATAACGGTATTTTACAATTGAGGTAGTTATGGAAACTAAAGTAGCTACCCTTAAGAAAATAAAACCCGCTAAAAGTAATAAAAAATTGGCAAGTCATGATAGGGACATTATGAAAATAGCAGAAGTTTTATCCAAGCTAGAGAAGCATGAAGCTGAGTGTAACTTAAGATATCAAATGATTGAAGAAAAGCTGGCCGATCAAAAGCAAACGCTAAAAGGTTTAGATGTTAAAATTTGGGGGCTTGCTGTATTGATAATAATCGCACCCCTAGTGCATAAGCTATTGGCATAGTCATGGATGACGCTTTCTTCAGTGACCCCGTTGAGGCGAAGATTGTAGAAGAAATAAGGCACTGGTCCTCAGACGTCTTAGAAAAACCCAATGCTTACTTCAATAACCTTCCCGCTTGTCCTTATGCGCGTAATGCGTGGTTAAACAATAAGGTGGCGGTACTGTTTGTTTACGGCGAAGGTTACCAAAGCTTGTACTCAAGCATCTCCCAGTTTGACGACAACTATGACATCGCGCTTGTAGTGGACATGGGGAGCACTAAAACCCCTGAAGACTTCCATGACTATTTAGATGACTTAAACGAAGTCATTTCTAACGGCATGTTTATTGACAAAGACATCTGGTTGATGGGTTTTCACCATGAAGATGAAGCCAGTGATTTTGTAGGCGAGGTCAGTTTTAAAGCGGACGACAAGCCTTACTCTATCATCTTTGTGCAGCGGTTATCTAAGTTACAACAAGCGGCTGACAAGTTGAATAAAAAAGGCTATTATGATACATACGACGCTGAACATAATGCTCGTGAAATTTACGAAGTAAGAGAAACTTTATATAGGAAGCTCCAAAATGGCTATGAAACCAAAGAAAGTTAGTTCTTCAGCAAAGAAACCTGTTAAGCGTATGCGTGGCGGTGGTATGGTGGCTATGAAAGAACCTGTTAAGCGTATGCGTGGCGGTGGCATGATTGCTATGGCTAAAGGTGGTAAAGTTAAGCCTGCCAAAAAGAAAAAGTAGGTACATCTGATGCCAAATAAAGGTCTATATCACAACATAAACGCTAAGAAGAAACGGATTGCAGCAGGGTCTGGCGAGAAGATGCGCAAGGTTGGATCAGCAGGTGCTCCCACCAAAAAAGCGTTTGTAGCATCCGCTAAAACGGCTAAACCCGTTAAAAGAAAGACACGCACTGCGTAGGTAAATTTTATGGCTACATCTGGAAGTAAAGACTTTGAGTTAGACGTCGCAGAATATGTCGAAGAGGCATTTGAGCGGTGTGGGCTTGAGGTCAGGACAGGTTACGACCTAAAATCCGCCAAAAGGTCTTTAAACCTTTTGCTTGCAGATTGGGCTAACCGTGGCCTAAACCAGTGGACCATTAAACAGCGTACCATTACGATGATCAATGGCACGGGTAACTATGCGTTAGGCGCAGACGTTATTGACGTGTTATCCGTTGTTGTGCAACGATCTGGCACTGATTATTCTTTGCTTCGATTGAGTCGTGACGGTTTTTTAAGTATACCTAACAAGACTAGCCAAGGCCGAGTTAATCAATTCTTCTTGGATAGACAAGTTACGCCTGAGTTAAAGCTTTGGCCTGTGCCCGATAACAACACTGATGTTGTGTACTATGACGCTTTAACCCGTATGGATGATGCTGACATATACACTAACACCATGGACTTACCTTTTAGGTTTTACCCTTGTTTAGCCGCAGGACTTGCTTATTATCTTGCTTTAAAACGCGCTCCAAATCGTGTTGAAATGTTAAAGGCATTGTATGAGGAAGAGTTTGAAAGAGCGGCAATAGAAGACAGAGATCGTTCGTCTTTTAACGTGACTCCTATGTACAGGAGAGTTTGATAATGGGCAAATTTGCTTCTGGAAAAGAATCGTATGCTATCTCCGACCGATCTGGTTTTCGTTATCCGTATAGGGTAATGAAGAAAGAATGGAACGGGTTGTTGGTAGGTCCAGATGAATTTGAGCCTAAACAACCTCAATTAGGTCCTTTCCGAAAGGTTTCGGACCCTCAAGCTCTTCAAAATGCGCGTCCAGATCGAGTAGAACCTTTAGATGTTTACGTTGGATTGCCTTTAGTAATAGCACCTAATTTACGACCAGTACAAGGCTTTGGTCAAGTTGGAACAGTGACGGTGACCACATGAGTTTTACATACGCACAGCTAGAAACAGCTATTCAAGACTATACAGAGAACACTGAAACGTCTTTTGTTAGTAATTTGCCCCTATTTATTAGACAAGCTGAAGAAAGAATACTTAAAAGTGTTCAATTAAGCCTGTTTAGGAAGAATGTGAGCGGCACTATGGCTAATGCTAATCGATTTTTGGCTTGCCCTAGCGATTATTTAGCGTCTTTCTCCTTGTCTTTTGTTGATGCAAACAGTGATCACGTCTTTTTAGACTTTAAAGACCCTGATTATGTGCAATCGTTTAACCCAGACGCAACGACAGTAGGTTTACCTCGATATTACGCGGTTTATGACGTAGATAACTTTATTTTAGGTCCTACCCCCAATGCTGCGTATAATGTAGAATTACATTACTTCTATAGGCCTGCCAGTTTGACTGCGGGAGCCGCGGGCGGAACAACATGGCTTAGTGAGAATGCTTCGATCGCTTTGTTATATGGATCTTTGATAGAAGCGTACATCTTTATGAAGGGTGAGCCCGACATGATGGCGCTATACGAGAAACGGTTTACAGAAGCTATTGGTGGTTTGAAGTTGTTGGGCGAAGCTAAAGAAGTGACCGATGAATATCGCACTGGACCAGTAATAAGGCCTAAACAATGAATGATTTAGGATTAGGTAATGTTCCAACTTTCAACGTGGACGTACACACCACTAATGGAAGGGGCTTTACACCAGAGGAGATTGCGGAGAGGTGTGCTAATAAGATCATAGCCATTTCTGATGACGCAAACCCTGCAATTAGGGCGCAAGCTCACGCTTTTCGAGGAGAGTTAGTTAAAAGCCTCGTCTTTTATATGCGTGAGGCTGTTGAGTCTGATAGAACTACTGTGTATAACGCTTTAACCGACGCAGGCCAAACAGAGCTTGCTAAACATATAAGGAGACTGTAACCATGGCTTTCAACGGAAACTTCATGTGTACATCGTTCAAAAAAGAATTGCTGTATGGTGCTCACGATTTCGACGCCTCAAGTGGCGATACATTTAAAATTGCGCTTTATACAAATTCGGCAACGCTTAATGCGTCTACGACGGCGTATGCTAACACTAACGAAGTTAGTGGAACTAACTACTCGGCAGGTGGCCAAGCATTAACACCTGTAGACCCTACTTCTTCAGGCACTACTGCCCTGACTGATTTTACTGACGAGACGTGGTCCAGCGCCACCATTACGGCTCGAGGTGCGTTGATTTACAACACTACTCCGAATACGACGTCTATCTCTCTAACCAATCCAGCCGTAATTGTTCTGGATTTTGGTGGCGATAAGACCTCTACCAACGGAAACTTTACGGTAGTGTTCCCAACGGCTGATGCCAGCAATGCGATTATTCGGATAGCGTAATGGCTGATGTAACCGTCTACTTTCAAGGCTGGAATTCTGTCAGCCAAGGTTGGGGCGGGGGTCCTTGGGGCCAGAATGAAGCACTTCCCGCCGCGTCGGGGGGTGTGGGCACAGTCAGTGTCATTGCGAAGGCCAATGTCCTCGTCACGGGATTATCATCAACCGCCAGTGTTGGTGGCGTTACTGTTACCGCAGATGCAAACGCAAGCGTTACAGGTTTAGCGGGAACTAGCGCGGTGGGTGCGGTTACCGTAGATGCCGCCGCTAATGTTCCTATTACAGGTTTAGCCGCAACTGGAAGTGTTGGTGGCGTTACTGTAGTAGCAACCGCAAACGTTTATCCGACAGGTGTTACTGCCACAGGCGTAGTGGGCACCCCCACCGTCGTTGCAGATTCAAACTTAAGTGTAACGGGCGTCGTAGGCACTGGAAGTGTTGGCGCGGTAACGACATCTACTGGACAAACCATTTTAGTTACGGGTGTTCAGGCAGCAGGACAAGTAGGTAGCGTCACCGTTATTTCTGACGCTATCGTTAATGTAACAGGAGTCAATGCAACTGGAGTTGTTGGACAAGTGCTGGTTTATGGACGTATTGTGCCGAGTCAAGATCCGAACTATACTGATATTACACCAAGTCAAAATCCAACTTGGAATGCAGAAGTGCCAAACCAGAGTGCTAATTGGACAAAAATAGCAGCATGAGGAATTAAAGATGCCCAGTACATATACAGTAAACCTTGGTATTGAGAAACCCGCTACGGGTGAACAATCGGGAACGTGGGGCGACACGGTTAATGACAACTCTAATATATTAGACGAGGCTATTAACGGGGTAGTCACGATTACCCTGACTTCTGCGGGGTCTTCGGGATCACCTAACTCAATTGCTATTACCAATGGCGCATCTTCCACGGGCCGTAATAAATGGATTGAATTTAACGATGGTGGCGACTTAGGTGCGGCAGCATATGTGCAACTTACGCCTAACGACGCTGAAAAAATATGTTTTATCCGAAACAGTCTTACTGCAAGCCGATCTGTCTTTCTTTTCCAAGGTAACTATAACGCTAGTAACGACATTGAGATCGCTGCGGGCACTGATGTGTTGGTTAAGTTTAGCGGCACGGGCACAGGCGCTACGGTAGTAAACGTATACGCCAATCTGAAAGTTGACGGTATTGTTGCGACAACTGCTGACATTAATGGTGGAACAATAGATGCCACTGTAATCGGTGGGTCAACCGCGGCGGCTGTCACGGGTACCACTGTTGTGGCTAACACCAGCGTTAATATTGCGGGTGACGGTGCGACGGTAACGGGCATTAAAGACGAAGATAACATGGCGTCAAACAGCGCCACAAAATTAGCTACTCAACAGTCTATTAAGGCGTATGTGGATAGCCAAGTAGGGACTGTTGACACGCTGGCTGAAATTCTTGCTAACGGTAATACCACGGGTTCAACCGATATTGAAGTAACGACTGCCCAAAAGGTTCAGTTCCGCGATGCAGCTATATACATTAACTCTAGTGTTGACGGTCAGCTTGATATTGTTGCAGACACTGAAATTCAAATTGCGGCGACCACGATTGACATTAATGGTGCAATTAACGCCAGCGGCGAGATTATTGCAGCTAGCTTAGACATTAGTGGCAACGTCGACATTGACGGCACAACTAATTTAGACGTGGTAGATGTAGACGGTGCTGTTAACTTTGCGGCAGACGTAACCTTTGCAGATGGCGCGGACATAATTACCGCTTCAGCAGGCACATCTAACTTACGTTTAGGTGTTAACGCGGGTAACTCTATTGTATCTGGTGGTATAGACAATACACTTATTGGTGATGAAGCTGGCACTTCTTTTACTACAGGTGACTACAATACCGCCATTGGCTTTAACTCATTATCCTCAGATACAGCAGGAAGCAGGGCTGTTGCTATAGGCTTTGAGGCATTACGTGACCAGAACTTCACATCAGATACATCATCTTACAACATCGGCATTGGGTTTAATGCGGGTCATTTTGTAACGACAGGCACTAACAACACCCTAGTAGGTGGGCTAAGTGGCGATGCCATAACAACAGGCAGTAATAATACTGCTGTAGGTACTTCCTCATTGTCAGCTAACACTACAGGCACTGTTAATACAGCAGTAGGTCATGGTGCTTTAGATGCAAATACAACAGCAAGTTATAACACAGGTATCGGTAGAGATGCTTTAGGTGCTAACACCACAGGTGCCTCTAATACTGCGGTAGGTGAAGGTGCATTAGATGCAAATACCACAGCAAGCGATAACACAGCAGTTGGTAGGGATGCTCTAGGTTCTAACACCACAGGCACACGCAACACAGCCATTGGGTTTGAGTCATTAACGCTTAGCACCACAGGTAGTTACAACGCTGCTGGAGGCTGGAAGGCTTTAAGGGCAAACACAACTGGTGAAGGTAATACCTCATTCGGTGATGGTAGTATGCAGTTTAACACTACTGGCGATGAAAACTCCGCATTTGGTCAAGGTGCTTTAGCAGCTAACACAACTGGCTCTAATAACGTAGCATCGGGACAGGGGGCTTTAGGCGCAAACACTACAGCTAGTAATAATACGGCTTCTGGTTTTCGTGCGCTAAGGTATAACACTACAGGTGGCAATAACACTGCTAGTGGAATGTATGCTTTAACATCGAATACTACAGCAGTTAATAACACTGCTAGTGGATACGCATCCTTGTATGCCAACACAACAGGCGTAAGCAATTCAGCGTATGGTTATGCATCCTTATACAATAACACCACAGGAACTAACAACACTGTCTCTGGTGCTAGTGCGTTACAGGCTAACACCACAGGCTCCTATAACACTGCTACGGGTTACGGCTCTTTATTAGCCAATACTACTGCAAGCTACAACGATGGTTTCGGTAGATACTCTCTAAAGGAAAATACCACTGGTCAGCAGAACGTAGCTATTGGTGGCGATGCTTTAAGGGCCAACACCACAGCCAGCTATAACACGGCGGTTGGTTATGCTGCTTTAACCACTAATACCACAGGTGCCAACAACGTAGCCTTGGGCTGGAAGGCTTTAAGGAATAACACCACAGGCTCCAGCAACACAGCTAGTGGCTATGGGGCTTTAAATACTAACACTACAGGCTCTAACAATACCGCTACTGGCGTAAGCGCTCTGACATTTAACACCACAGGCACAGGTAACGTAGCTAGTGGTTATCAGGCTTTGACCGCTAACACGACAGGATATGGTAACGTAGCTGACGGCTATCAGGCTTTGCTCTCTAATACGACAAGGTATAGCAACACAGCATCTGGTGAATATGCGCTTAAACTGAATACCACAGGTTACTACAACACAGCAACAGGGC
>ENA-ORXF01001149-ORXF01001149.1-marine-metagenome-genome-assembly--contig:-NODE-1149-length-17473-cov-19.480858_pt1 | contig 17473 bp, 21 predicted proteins | sample MGYA00237864_ERZ511476 | MGnify/ENA primary metagenome ERZ511476 (study PRJEB26306, sample SAMN06343908) | marine metagenome | isolation source: coastal waters | place: Atlantic Ocean: West Antarctic... | reverse complement strand
CCCGCTTCGCAATCCTCTGGTAGAAGAAGAAACATAGCGGACGGCGAAACGCTTTATGGCAAGTGTAGAAACCCCCATCAAATGCAGGCAAAGAATGATTATAGAACGCTTATTCGTATTAAAGGGTTGTTAACAGAAGAAGAGCAAAGAAAAGTTATCCCTAAATTAATCCAACTTGCAAAAGCAGAAGTAGCAAAAGATAAATTAAATATTTTATTATCTCCTGCATTCACACCAATGCCCGTCGTTAATAATTTAAAAAAACTTCAAGAGCTTGATAGAAGAGCTTCATCTCATAAAGAACCCGGTAGATGGTACAATCATTCAACAAATGAATATGAAGTCCACTCAACCAAAAGACATATCCCGGAGTACTATTAATGAAAAAAATGATGAGCGATACTCTCGTTCCTTTAGCTTATGATAGATATAATCCAGAAACTTATCCTTCTAATCCTAAACAAAGAGAAGCCGTTAAAAATATAAAGATATCAGTCCCCCAAAAAATTAAAAAAAATTCTGTGTCTCCTACGTTGTTTCAGGACATTATTATTCCTTAAAAAAGACTTCCTTAAAAGCATTTTTGGGATTGCAGTACATTTTAACTTTATCAAATAATTTAAAATCTACTTTATAGAAATATATATAAAAAGGACCCGCAGGAACCATTTTATGTTTTTTGTCAAAATAATTTCTAAAAAGATAATCATTAGTAGGAGAATTTTTAACTTTTGTGTTGAAACCAAGTTTGAAAATTTTTTCCATAGAATTAATATCTATATTGTGCTGATGGTCTTGGTTAATATAGATATTCGTTTCCACAAAAATACTCGTATCAAACATTTCATAAGCAGTTTCGTGATTTATTACTGGTAACTTTACTCCAAATCTATTGTGAATATTATAATAATTTACCACTTCTTCAGTAATAATATTAGACAAAGATGAAGGTTTAGCAAAAATACTTTTTGTAGAATTATCAATTTTTTTTATTGGAACAAATATTGGATTCTCAACCATACCTGGTGCATCACCAAAATCTTCTTCAACGAAGAGAATCTTGATATCTTCTTTTATATTTAAAGAATGACCAAATATTAATATTCCACAATTTAAATAATTTACATTATCACCATCTTCAATTCTCAATAAATTTATAAAGTTAAGTGATTTATTAATTTTTTTAAAATAAACTGATTTATCTTTATAATTTCTGTAATCGAATTCTTTTGGGATCTTTTTCCCTTTTATTTTGAGTGATTTAAGGATGGCATCATCCATCGTATCCCAATAATTTTTTTTATTGTCGTCAAAGTTTATAATTTCTTTATAAAAAACTTCTAAATCAATTTCCTTCATTTTTATGTAACTTTCCCATATTTAACAAACTTACCATCTTTAAATAAACCTAAATGTGTTCTTTTTGTTTTTGCGACGTAGAATTTTCCTTTACCTTCTGGAGCATCAAAAATCATTTTTCCTTCAAAAATATCACCATTCTTGTAAAATATTTTACCCATTCTTAATGTTAAATCTTTCGCTTTATTAGGACGTAAATCTTCATAATGGATATCTTTAATAAAATCATATTCAGTATAATTTATTGCAAAAGCATTAATAATTTTTCCTTTTAATAAACTCCCCATACCAACAAAAAAACCTTTTACATAACCAATCGGTTTATCATTTGTGTAATCTTTTTTTGACTTATAATGGTATTCGGTGCCTTCACCTTGTAAATGAGAATCGCCATCTTTACCTTCAGTAAAAGAACCAACATATTTGACAAAGTAAGGTATTGAATAGGTACCTTTTGTAAATTTCCCATTTTTCCACTCTCCCTCTCTTCTGAAGTTATTATGGATTTCGATTAATTTACCATTACCTTCCGGATATCCTTTTTTAGTGCAATGCCCTTCATATATTGCTGGTCTGCCCGTATTGATTTTTCCATTAGTCATTATTTCAGTTTCAAATTCTGTAAAACATTGAATTCCCTCTAATGGATTATTAAAACATAGGATTTTATTAATAGGTGCAATTATCTTATTTTTTTTTGTTTTAAAATTTAACCTATGACCATAAGTGGCTAACTCTCTTCTTGTAATAGATGGCTTCTTTACTAGCTTGGTAACACCAGACATGTCTTTTGCATTTTGTTCAAATTCAATTATTTTTTTTTTATTTATGCTCATCTAAACAGGCTCCGGTCTCATTAAATAATGATACACTTTTTTGCAGAAATGAGGACTTCTTAAAAGTACTTCTTCTTGTTCAATATTTTCAAGACATTTATTAATTTCATCACCAAATATATCGTAATGATAATAGTTTAAGAAACAGAGCCAATATGACGTAATTAAATAAAATCTTCCCAAGCGATCAATATGATCAGGTAATTTATTTAAAAGCTCTTTGTAAGTTTCTTTGTTCTTAAAACACTTTACAAAAAGCTTGGTAGTTTTCTTGTCTTCATCAACCAAAATGTCATAATAAGCTAATGCTTCAACGTCTTCTAAATCAATTTTAATTTCTGGTTTTTTTCTAAATTTTTCTATGTGGCTATTTAAGTATGTAATTTTGGACATTATTTTTTCATCTAATTCAAAATCCTATTAATAAGTAAATTGTTTATCATCTTTAGTAACTTTATAATTATCAAGTTTTTTATACAGCTCATCATTTTTGAAATATCCACGAAGAATTTCTTTTTTATCCTTTGCTGTCCCTAGTCCGTGATATTTATTGTTTTTAAACTCTCCAATATAAGAAATACCAGTATCGTAACTTTTCATTTCACCCCAACCTTGCATTAAGCCTTTGAACCATTGACCATCATATTCAAATAGTTTCGGGTCTTTGTAGTAACCCATACCGTGGGGCATACCATTAAGCCAACTTCCCTTATAGATATGTTTATTAGAATAATTCATTACTCCGATAGAGCAGTGAGGAGCGTATAATTTTCCTTCGTGATGAAATGTTATGCAATCAGAGTTTGGTTCTTTTTTAATTAGTTTTGCTCTACCAATAAAGTGGGCACCATTTAATGGACTTTTTTTATTAGCATTAACATTTAATACTGTATCAATATAAGGATGTTTTTCTTGTAAAGGCGGTATACTTTTTATCTTACGTTGTTCATTTTTGTACCAAGTGTTGATAAATAAATCTTTATCTTTTTTCATTTAAGTTTAATTTGATATTTTAGTAGTTTACAAAAGTTATTGATTAACCTCATTTCTTCAATTTTTTGACAAGAGGTATTTAGAAGGTTTGGATTAAACAATATAATAGTAGTGCATTCTGCTCTTGAAATTCCAACATTTAATCTATTCCTACTGAATAAAAAACCTTTATGTCTTGGTATATTTTCTGGATCAGATGATGTCATTGAAATAAAAACTATCTTTGCTTCTTGTCCTTGAAATTTGTCAATAGTTCCAACTTTAGAGTTTATTGGAAGATTTCTTGTTAGATTATTTACCTGCATATTAAAAGGTGCAACTATCAGTACATCTTCTAACCCTATTTTTCTTTCTTTAGATTCTTTATTATCTTTACACTTCTTACCAATAATTTTGTTTAATAAATCTTTTATATAATCAGACTCTTCATTGGATTTTTGTGCATTATTTTCATGAGACATTGGAATATAATTTATTCCCTCATCACTAATTTTATCTAAATCGAGTTTAACATATCTTTCACTTGTAACAGGATGAGTTTTTAATCTAGAGTCGTAAAAACTAGATGAAACAAAATCACATATATTTTTATTTAACCTTCTAGTTTTATTTAAAAATATGCCTTTTTCTGGAGGTATTGTGTCATACCCCTCTAACAAGTATTCCAATGAACTTTTATCAGATATACCTGGGTGTATTCCCTTAATAGGTTGAGATAATTGCATTTGGTCTCCTATTAAAATTATATTTTTTGTTGAGGTACACATAGCAAGTGTGTTTGCAAGAGAAACTTGTCCCGCCTCATCTATAAATAAATAATCTAATTTTTGGTTAAGAGCTTGATCGGAAAATAGCCAAGCAGTTCCTGCGAATAACGAATAGGCTTCATATCCTTCTTTACCGACTTTACTAATATCTTTAATAAATTTTCCATTCAATTTATCTTCTTTTTTTGAACATTTTTTAAAACCCGAAAATTCAAAGTCTGCTAAATTTTCAACTTGTTTAAGAAGATTATTTACCGCTTTATGAGAGTTGCTTGATACTCCAACTTTTTTACCACTCTTGATCAATGATAAAATCATATGTGCTGAAATAAAAGTTTTTCCCGCTCCTGGTGGCCCTTGTATTAGTAGATATGATGAGCTTAAATTTTTAACTGTATTTTTAGCCTCATCAATTAAATCTTTTTTTTCATCAAAAATAGCTTCACCTTTTTTAACTTTTAAGACATCTGGAAAATTATTTTCTAGAATATCTAGGCCACATTTATATTTGAATTTATTTGAATCTGCATATTCATTTAAAAAAACATTTAATGCTTCTCTAATTTTATCTGTTGGTGGGGATCCTCCAGGTTTAAAGGTAAATATTTCAGGAGGTGCTCCCTTGTTATTTGAAACTATCTCAACAAAATTTCCATCATCTTCATCTTCTGTAATAACACCAACTGATCCATAGTTTTTTTCTTCAAAGAGCTCAGACGCTGCATCTCCTTCTTTAATTTTAAAATTTTGAGTTTCAAACTCATAAATATATTTAGTCTTATCTGTAACTTCGTCCTTAACCTCTTTTGCAAATGTACAATTAGCTAAACACTCACCATCATCCTCTAAAAGAAGTGGTGTTTTATCTAGGCGATCATAATATCTCCAATTATCAGGTTTTTTTTCTCTTCTGTGAAAACCGACTAAGTCTATTATCTTATTGGTGATAATTTTATCTTTTTTTGAAGAATTTAATTTATCAATTAATTCGGATTCTTCTTCTTCAATTTCCTGAATAGTTTTTTTTCCAAAAGTAGATTTTGCTTTTTTATCTTTGTCATCATCCTCATCTTTTTTTGGAGTAAACCAGGAAATATCCTTTGGTTTATGTTTAAGTAAAAAATTTCTTAAATCTCCAGTCGATACACAATCCTCTTCATTATAATGAATTATATCTTTTCTAATTTTATCGTCATTTGTTGAACACCAATTATCAAATAATCTAATGCTATCTGTTGCTGTTTTGATATTGGCTTCTCTTTCTTTCCTATAGAATTTTTCTAAACTTTTAAGAGATAAATCTTTTTCAGATGTTCTTAATGTATGCTCAACAACTCTATATAAATCTACAAATTTTTGCTTTCTTAATAAGTCATCGACCAGATTATTACCTTCTGGAAAAACTGCACTATATTCGCTGGCTAATTCTTTTAATGCTCGTGTTTCATAATCATTATAATGATAAATATAAGCATCTGGATATTCATTAAGTCTCTTTTTTAGAAATAAAATTAATTCTTTAAATATTTGAAACTCACTAGCTCTACTATTGTCTTTGACATAAAAAAACTTAAAAACATCTTTATTTTTTTCTTTAAAATACAAGCCATGTAAATATTCTAAATTTCTTTTATTAGACTCTGGAAAACCTTCTATATCAAAAAATAAATCGCCATCATTTGGCACGGGCATTTTATAAAAACCTTGACCTTCAATTTGATCCAGAACTACATATTTACTTTTACCTGTTAATCTTTTTTCTTCCTGTAAATTTGATTGCTGATGAAGCCTTTCTAAGGTTAATTTATTTATTTTAGATTTAATTTTTTTAGGATTTGTTTTTGCAAGTTTCTCAACAGTATCAATACCCTCTTTTTTTAACTTAATAATTTGAGATTTGTTAATACGTGCAACTTGGTTGATATAGTTGTCACCTTCCCAAATTTTTAGACATTCCTTTTGCCAAATACAAAAATTACAATGATTACAGCTTTCAGGATATAGTTTCTTTTTATCTGTATCGGATATAAAGTTTTCAAATTTTGATTTAGTAAAATTAAAATAGTCTACAAATTCTCTTACTTTGTATGTGTGGTATTCACTGGCTCCATCAATTAAATGCATAAACTTTGGCAATACTCCAGTAAGTTTGCTAATTAGATAAGAGTAAGCTGTTATCTGTAGAACGTGCTTAGGTTTTAAGTTTTTCGTTATTTTAGTATCATAAACTTCATAACTATAATCGCCCAATTCTGATTTCTGATTATTTTTAATTATAAAGTCTGCTTCTCCTCTAAATTTATTATCAATGAAATATGCTTTATAAATAAAATCATAGCCTGCTTTGATCGCATCTACTGTATTTTTGTATCTTTCATCATCACTCTTAGTTGGATCGATTGTGATATTATTTGAGTGCTTTTTTTGAAGTACCTTAAGGTGTTTTTTTTCGTGTTCATCACCATACCTGATCCAAAGCTTCATATCTTCGGGAGGATCTTTTTTTTTTAATCCATCTTTATGTTCATTAAGATCATTAAAAGCATGATACTTGCAGCTTACAAAATTATTTAAATCACTTGGTGATGTAAATATTTGGCCTTTTCTAACTTTCATAAGCAATGATATCTGTTTTTCTCTAATGTTAATACATAACATTATTAATCAACATTTAGATAATATATCCTTGAGCAAGAGAATCAATGAAAAATACAAACAAATTAAGTAAATTTGATTTAGATAATTTTATTAAAAAAAATAAAACTGAAAAGAAAAAATTCATTATTTCTGAAAGTCAAAAAGTTAAAGAAATTGAAAATAAATATTATGAATTAACTGAGGTTAAAGCTTTTATATAGTATGAAACTTGATGAAGAGTTTAAAATAATAAAAGAGTTTGCAAAAGAAAATAAAAATCTCTTTTCTGATGGGAAAAAAGTTCTTTCCCATAGAAGTAAAAAAGTTGACTACTTTTCAAATCAACATTTAGATCAAATTAAGGAAAATTTTATTGAATCAAGAGATTTTAAAAATAAAGAAGTTTCTACAGTACCAGATGATGCTGTTTATATTTATATAAAAAAGAAATTTAATAAAACAGATAAAGAAATAAAATTAATTAAAGAGTCTCATAACATGGGTATGAGTGCAGAGGATTTGATAGGTCACACTTTAGAGGAATACATTTATAGTGAAACAAATTCTGAAAACTGGATTTGGTGCAGTGGTAATATTTTAAGAAGTATTGATTTTATTAAAAAAGAAATTGATGGTGAAAATACAATCTGGAAAATGCTACAAATTAAAAATAGTGATAATTCAGAAAACAGCTCTTCAAAGAAAGTACGAGAAGGAACGCCAATAAAGCATTGGTTTAGAAGATTTTCAAAAAGAAAGGCTCATAATTGGGAAAAACTAAATGAATTAATGAGTAATAAAAATCTATCTGAAGAAAATTTTCTAAAATATCTAAAAAATAAAATTTAAAAAAAATTAAAAATTGAAAGTTTTTTGATTTGAAGTTTTTTTGTTACCTCTATTATTCCAATCTAAATCACTAGTATTTACATATCTTGAATATCTAAAATTATTAATAACTTTAATTTTTTTCTTTAACATGTGATTGACAATTAACTTGCCTATAGCTTTACCTAAACTAACTGGCACTGCGTTTCCTATTTGTTTATATTGGTTTCTAATGCTGCCACTTAAATTCCAACTATCAGGGAATTCCTGAATTCTTTTGTATTCTTGAATTGATAAAGGTCTATCTTCTACTGGATGAGCCAAATCTGTAGCAGGCATCATTGGATCAGTAACCAATGTTGGTGAGGGTTTATTCCAACTCAATCTTCTTAAAAAACCAGTTTTACCTCCACCTGAATAAAATGATTTACCCATAGCTTCTTTTTGTAATTTTATTGGTAAGTTTTTCCAGTTTTGGCCTTCTTTTAACTTTCTGTAATATTTAAGTCTTTTTTCAGGAAAATTAACATGGTCATGTTTTGTACTAGTAAGTCCTTTAACAGCTGATTTAAAAGTGTTCCATGGTTTTAACCCATGTTCAATATTTTCTGAATGCGTTGGAGAAAGATAAGGTAGTTTCTCTTTCTTATTACCAATAATAACAACTCTTTCTCTAACCTGTGGAGTTCCAAAGTTGGCTGAATTGTAAAGATTAAAACTAGTTTTATATCCAATTTTATTTAGATAATTTAAAATATAATTTAATGTTCCACCCTTTTCTTCAATGGTTTTGAGTTTTCCTTTTCTTTTATCATGCGGCACATGTCTTAATGGAACTGAAAGTAACCCTCTTACATTCTCAATAACAAAATATGTTGGTTTTAGTTCCTTAATTAATTCTAAATATTTTAAAAAAACAATTCCTCTGTTTTCATTAATAGATAATCTTTTTCCAGCTGTACTAAAAGCCTGACATGGGGGCCCACCAACAATTAAATCAATTGTTTCATTTGCTTTCAATCCTGCTTCTCTTCTAATATCTTTTGCTGAATATTTATTTATATCTTCTAATACTTTAACCTTAGGTCTATTCAATTTTATCGTATCCCTGATAAACTTTTCACTTTCACAAGTTAATATGACCTCGATTCCAGCCTTTTCTAAACCAATATCTAAACCCATAGCTCCACTAAAGAAGCTTAAAGCTTTAATTTTCTTCATTATTAGATCTTATATTTTATTCACGTATATTTAAATGAAATTCACTGAGTCAACATGACTCATACTTGGTTTATCCTATTAAGTCTCATGATCAAAATTATTAGAGTTTATTGATAATAAATTCATCATAAGGAATACTAGTCTCGTTATTAGAAAATCTATTAATCATTATTAATCTTAAATAATTTTATTGCCTTTTTCAAAACATTTTTTAGGCTGATTAGAAACAAACATAACTAATAAACATGACTCATGCATTGGATTTCATTCCTTTTCACCCGTTTACGTTTCTTTTCATTGTTCTCCTCTTTACGTAGACCTTTCGATAAGAGAAGGGGTGAAACCATTACTAACTACAAATTACTTTCCCTTAAAAATACAACCAACAATAGGAGTTTTGATATATGGAAATAAACGGTATTAATAAATACTGTCATGTAAGCGCTTACATTGCTTATGATAACTGCAGCCCAGTTTACAAACAAACCTTCAAGTTTGAACTCAGTCCAAGCACCCATAACAGCATCATTTGGGAAAAAATAATCAAGATACTCAAGAAAAACGGAATAAATGTGGAGCTTAAATCATGAAGCGGTTCTTAATTTTTGTGTCAGCACACTTATTTTTATTCCTATTAGTCATTGCTTACCAAGCCCAAGCAGATCATGAGGAATGGAATATTAATAAATTTGAAAAGTTAGTTTATGCAAGAGTTTCAGGAGAAGTTACTCATGGAGACTCGCTTAATTTTTTCATCCACATTAACGATGATTGTGACCGGGTTTGGAATACTTTTACATTTTACACCTATGAAAAACCAGGTGATATCAAACAGTTAATAGGTAAGCACATCCCAATAAGAATTAATAACCAAGAAGAAACCGCAGAAGTTGAGGCGGTAACTCCTTTTTTAATGGGTTATAGAGTAATGTTTTCTATAGGCACTTTTGATCTTCAAAAATACATCTACAAATTAAATGATTTTTATAAGGAAGAAAAAAGATTTGAAATTGAAATAATTGATGGAGTTGGCTTTAAAGCAGCTAAATACTTTGACATCCCTAATAATAATTGGAAATTAGATAAACTTGTACCCTCCGTATTAGAAGCACGTAAACTTTGTAAAACTATTGATCAGGTGGGTAGTTAGATAATGTTGAGAATTATTTTACTTATCTTATTATTAATGCCATCCATCTCTAACGCTGATCAAGGTTTGAAAATCTCATGTCTTAATATGAAAGATGTAATCATTGGAAGAAAGCATGACCCTTTAAATTTTACAATGCAAGCTGTAGGACTCGAATACTTTGATAAAGAAAAAGGTGAATTTATTATGATTGAAGCTAACAAATTAGATATTGGTGAAAACCAAGTAACAGCAAGGTTTGCAGATTATGAATTAGGTTTTCAAATGATTGTGTTTGATGGAGATACAAAACCTAGCATGACTATGTCAAAGTACGACTTTAAAAATAATAGGTTCTTAGAACATTATCAGTGTGATTTTGAAACTACCAATATAGAATAAAATCAGATGTCTGGGTGATGGTACTAGCTAATACTATAAAGAATTAATGAAGCCCAACGCGTCGCTGACTACTTATTCAAACTAAGATTTTAAATCATTTTTGTTTTTTTGCTTTCTTCTTTCTAGTAATGATTTTTCCGCTTTACTTAAAGGTGCACCTCCTGCATCTGGTTTAATTGTTTTATAGGGCCATCTATTCTTTGATTTTAATATTGATCCTGTTGATACTTTTGATTTATTTTTTTTTTTGATGGTTAAAAGTGTGTGACCACCAATATAAGATCCTTTTTTACTCATGAACCACGATCACTAAAAGTTTTTTCATTTAGCCTTTTCACTTAGCATATTAACAAAGCTATCAAAAAGTTCTTTATAACCATTCTTTTTGTAATATGAGTTTAAATTTATATATTTTGCATCATCATGATGATAAACGCACAAAGGTATTAAATTTTTAGTATCATTTATATCATCATTTTTTTTTAATATTTTTGCATCTTTAACATTGATTATGTGATGAATTTCAATTCTTCTTTTTTCCCCACATATGAAACATACTTTTGGATCAATGCTTTCACTGTTAAGTTTTGAAATCAAATTTTTTGTATGATCTCTTTGGCCTTTGACATTTAAATTCAAGAAATCAATCAAACTCAGTCTAAGATCTTTTGCATTTATGGTATCAAAAGTTTTGCTCCAAAATTTTCTCGATAAACCATATAATCTTAAGTTTGGCTCACTAAATGTTCCGAATTTATCCATAATTAAAGAATACTTCACGTCAGAGTCTAAATCTTTTTTTGTTAAATCAATGTCGTTTCTTAACTTAAAAACTTCAATCATTGCTTTCAAAAAATTATCTTTTCTATCAAAATAAAGAAATGTATTTGGTTTTTGAAATTGGTATGGAAGGAAATTATTGGGAAATGCTCCACAGATTAAAAATGCTGCTGCATTAAAATTTTTCCAATAGATATCCTTTTTAACTCTATCTAGAGCATATGTATAAAGTGCTGAATACTGACCTTTAAAAATCTTATGATTTTGGGAGATTTTTTTTGGGAGATGTTCATCAATTTTATATTTTAAAATTTCTGTAATTAGATATTTTGTATATCGAAAAGCTCTTTCATCATTTAAATATGAAGAGTTAAATGAATTATTTATATCTCTTAACTTTTGAAACTTAAGACATAACCGAAAAAAATTAGAGTTTGATAAACCTAATCTCTTACCTAAAACTTGGGGAGGATAATTATCTATATCCTTAACTGCTTTCATTAAAATTTGGTGCCAATCTAAATACCTTTTTTTCATTATAATAAACCCAAAACCACGATCCCTAAAAGTTTTTTCATTTAATAATCTATCTCCACAATGTTACCCGTCTCACCATTTCTAAAGTAATCAAAAATTCTTAAAATCATTCTATTTTTATCTAGTTGGGTTTTTCTTTCCCTATAAACAATAAACTCTAAAGTTTGTGGATACAAGATTGAACTAATAGATGTATAATGACCTCCTAAGTATTGGCCACCACCATTTAACTCTAGATCTTCAACGATATCTTCTAATTTTCTTTTGTCTAAATTAAATTTTTTTATAACAGGTTGATTATTTGGCTCTCTAAAAGCAGTTTCAAGAACTTCATCAAAAACTTTGCTTCTAGCCTCAACACGAGCAGTTGATAAAGCTTCAAAAGCACTTGTTTGAGCAGTAAGTGAGTACTTTAGATATTCCTTTGTTAGTCTTTTAATCTTGGAAGATTTTTTGAAGCTTCTGAATATTTCTTCAAACATTTTAATCATTTTTTCATTAATCTTGGATTAGTTTCAATATAATTTTTTTGCATGAGGGCTCTTTCTTTTGAACTTTTATTAGATTTTAGTGCATTTAGGTAAATTTGATCTATGAATTTAATCCAATCTTTAGGGCTAGGAAGTTGATCTAAACTTAAATGATTAATTTTAATATTTTTGATTTGTTTTGCAGGAGGGCAAAAGTTTTTTTTACTTTCATTAATATTTTCAGTTACAGGCATCAAATTATAATAAACATTCAATCCACAAACATCAGCCTCATCTTCAAATGTTATACCTTTTAAAGGGACAATATGGTCTATATGAAAAGTTGAATTATATAAAGTTTGTAGTTTTATTCCTATATCATAAATATATTTTGTTTTATCTTCATCATTCCATTTTGGTGTAGCTTGCCTGACCCGTTTTCTTCTTTTTGATGAATCGTATCTACTATAACTTTTACCTAATGCAGTTTTTTTCCAAATTTGATTTTTTTTATTTTTTTCAGCCTTTTTTTCTGGAGAAATAGATACATATTTTTCACTTTGCTGTTTCAGTATGCTCTCTTTATATTTTTTATATCTTTCAGTAGATCTATCTTTTATTTTTTTATCATTTGTTGAATAATATTTCTTGAGATATTCTTTTGAAGGCCTGTGTTTTATTTGTGTAATTTTACCTTTAGGAGTTTTGTTGTATCTGGCTGATACTATTTTTCTTTTCTCTGATTTATTATATTTAATTAAAGATTTTTTTCTTCCTTCAGCTCTACATATATCGGAGCAATATTTGCCTCTTTGTGTGAAAATCTTACTACATATGATGCAAGCATGTTTCATATAGTAATGTTACCCATGAACCAACACTACCAAACCTCAAATCAAGTGTCTAGGTGATGGAATTAGGGTTAATTATCTGTAATTACAGTTGCCTTTAGCTGTTATCTTTTAATTATCCTATTACCTTTATTTAAAAATATTTTATTCCAATTAGTTTCCCAAATAGAAATGATTTTATAATTTTCTTTTTTAAATAGTTTTTCACGTTTTTTTGTATTTTTATAAAGAAATCCAAAAGTTAATCCATTACTTCTATTAATACCTTTAGGCTTGAACTTCTTGGGATTTCCATGCCAATAGTCTCCATAAAATTCATAAACAACTTTATTAATAGGATCAAAGCCATCTACATAGTAGTTTGTATTATTTAGTTTAATCGTCACCTCTCTATGGTTTCTATCGTTAGGTATTTTTAAATAATCAAGCCAAGAATTTTGCATTATCCTCATTCTTCGTCCACATGTAGTGCATCCTCTTTTTAAGGTTGTATGATTGTGCGGTATAATAAAAAAAGGCCCACATTTTTTACATATAATTTCAACTGGGACATCACTGTCTTTCCAAACTAAATTTTTATAATCAAATTTATTTCCATGTACTTTTTTTGAACTTTTAATGAAAATTTCTCTAGTAATTCTTCTACTTGTATTTCCTTGTTTAATTTTTGCACAATCGTTACATCCATGACCGCTTAAATGATCTCTTGGAACTTGAGTAAATACACCATGAATTGAACAAATTATATTTATCTTAATACGATCTCTAAAGTATTGTGTTTTGGAATAATCATAAAAATTGTTGTGAATTTTTTTTGCTTTTTTTATGAATTCTTTAGTGTTGGATGAATTTTTTTGTCCTATTGTTTTGAGCCCACAATACTTACAGCCTTGTGGCCTTGTTTTATGCATATGATTAGCTGGTGTTAATTTGAATTCACCATGTATTGGGCAAATTATTATAATTTTCTCATGTTGGTTTTCAAATTGATGGCTCAATGAATAATCATATTTACCTTTATGAACTTTTAGTGCTTTAAGAATAAAATCTTTAATTTTCATTCTTTGTTTCCAAGAGGAATGTTCTGAAAAACAAGTTTTACAACCACCCGAAACATATCTCATGTGATCTTCGGAAGTTATCTTAAGTCTTTTGTTGTGCTTTTTACAAACAATGTTTGAAGGTATATTTCTTCCGTTATACTTAAACTTTGTATAATCAAATTTACTTTTATGTTTTGATTTAAATTTTTTTAATATTTCATTCAAAGATAATTTTTTTGTCATACAATTAATTTTTCATAATATTGGGTGATGCAGAACACCACCCATATTCATATTAGTTAATAGTAGTTTTGACTGGATACTCACAATTAAATCGAAGTTGCTCAATTACTTTTCTTTGGTAATCATCAATTCTAATGTTTCTATGAGCAGACTTACCTTTTGTGATAAACCCCATTTTAAAAAGCTCACTTACAATCTTACCTGCTCTAGCTCTAGAAAATCTAAATCTTCTGGCTACTTCTACAAAGGTTGGTGAGTAATGTTTAGCTAGCGAAAATGCTAGAATATGTCTCAACACATCAAATTTAATTTTACTTAAATAAATGTATTGTTCTGTTGGTTTGTCTTCTTGGTTAAATGTATTATTTAACATTTTGTTCTCCATCTGTTAATTTGTACTAAAGCAGTACATGCTAGTGAAGCTCCTTGTTGATGCAGTAATTAATATATGAATGAAGAAAAAGTTTTTCAATAAAAATACGACAAAGAGCAGTTGACTGCTAATCAATTGGCAATCCTAAATTCATGTTGGAAAATCTATATTATTATTTTTCATGTTTCTTATATGTTTCCCATTCTAAAAAATAAATGCACTCGTTGAGTGAGTTGAGAATTTTTATCAAAGTTTTTCTTAAATTGAATCTATATAATCTTTAGCTCATCGAGATTGATTTCAAAATATTCGTTATAATTTTCAAAAAAAAATTGCCATAATATTTTTGAGATTTTTTTCTAGAGCTTTTTTATTGCGAACGTATGTTCAACTCTAACTCTAAAGGTATATATTATTGATTGTAGCTTCTGAAATAGGGTCTCCCCCCTCTTTATTTTAAAGCTTAAAGTGAAACGCTCTACCTCCCCTAGAAGGTACCACCGTTCATAGTCGAGCATTGCGAGAATGCGGGAGGCAACAGCCGACCGCTACTTAAATCCAACCCTGCAGAAGTGGCGAATAAGAATCCTCCTTCAATAGTTGGAATTGAGTTGGAATCTTCGTTTGATAAGTGAATCCTAGAATGCTAGAATAACCTCAATATTGGTCGTGTAGATCGATTAGCGAAGAGCAGTCAGAGGGCACCGGGTAACAGAACGCCCCTTAGCACTTTCTTACTTCTCTTTATTTATAATGCTGATTGGTGTTTGGAGTTAAAATAGTTGGAATAGAGTTGCAATTTTGGTTAAAATTTTGCTTTAGTTTCTAACATCGGAAGATCAGAATAAGAAATTTTTTCACAGTTTCTAACTTTTTTTTCAGAATTTATCTTTTTATTTAATTCGTACATATCACCTGTCTCTCTATCAACCTTATAGAGGATTTGAGATTTAGATGAGTTAATAACACCTGGGTTTTTATGAAAAATATAATATTTTTTATTAACCTCATCCATTATATGCCATTTAGTGAAATCATAACTATAGACGTCCCATCCACCGTGGAGCTCTTTATTTAGAATTTTAAGTGGAAGGCCAAAATAAATTATATCATTTTTAGAAAAAAAATTTCTTTTTGTACATTTTATGTATTGATCAAAATATCTATTAGCAAAGGTATTTTTATGATCTTCTTTAGTCTTTATTTCTTTTTGTTTAACAAGTTCATTTAATTCTTTAATTAATTCTGGGTCAGTAACGATTTCTGCTTTTAGGTCTTTGATAAATAAATTAGCGCTAAAAAACAAACCCAGAATCATGATCCCTAAAAGTTTTTTCATATATTATTTTGCATTCTTATATTTATTGCAGTGTACAGAGGCAAACTTGATCTTCTTCATCATATGGGCATTGCCTTTCATTATAATTTTATCAAATTTCTTATCAGTGTACTTATTGCTAATCATAGTAACTGCACATTTGCAGTATTCTGCTGCTCTAGCTTGTGTATTTCCATTTGCTACCATTCCTTCACGGCAAACTTCATATTCATAATTTGCTCTATCAGAACTTAATGCAAAACTTGTATTGCAAAACAACATTCCAAGTATCGTTATTGCTAAAATTTTTTTCATTTAACTAAAATTGCATAATAGTCTTATATTCATCCCAAAAATTGATGTGATGTAAGCTTCATTCTCTAAATCAAACTGATAGTCGCCTTCACCTGATGGGTCATGAGCAATTATATAGCTCTTAGTGCTAATTTTTATTTTAAATTGATCTATTTTTAATTGTCCATCGCGTTCGATTATACGATACGCAATTTTTTCTTTTAAGTTTAATTCCCATTCCCATTTCTTAGCATCTAACTGTGAAGCTTGTTTTTTGTATGCTTTATAATTATTGGCTTTTGTAGGGTCGTAACACTTTTTTACTGTAATTTTATCCTTATCAAACCATCCTGCATAAGTATTCCCACTTAACAGCAAGCTTAAAACGATGATACCTAAAATCTTATTCATTAAAGAACCCTACCAAAGCTTTAATCAGGTGTCTAGGTGATGGAATGAGGGTAGTTCTACAGCAATCCTATTGAGGACAGTTCCAATATTTTCCAGGTTATCCAAAAAAATTAAAATTTTTCAAGATTCAGCCTTTATTATCCTATATAAATAACTCACGTGATAAGCACCGCTAGTTCAACTGGATAGAATGTCGGATTTCGAATCCGAAGGTTGAAGGTTCGAGTCCTTCGTGGTGCACGTCATGTATTTTTTTTATATAATTTTTTTATAATTTTTTTGAAGTTAACCCTTAATACGAAAACGTTTTCAAAGAGGTTAACTGTCTAAAACAAGCTATATAGGTCTAACTATTAGGATCCCTATTTGATAAGGGGAAGTACCCCTTATTTAAAACTTTCAAATTCGAGAATGCGTCTGGTACCTCTATCCATCTATCTACCTATCCGTATGTATCTATCTAAATTGTTAACTAATGTTAACTGATCGAACGATGCGTTAGCATCGTGAGTGTGTTGCTACAGCAACACCAATAAGAGAATTCACTACCGTCGGTTAGACTTGGGCCGATTTAAACTGTGTGAGATATATGCATTGCGACTCCATTAATGATTCCTGAGTCCTGATCAAACGCATTTTGAATCATTGTACTGGGTTGACTTTGTTGAGTCTGTGCGTGCTTCTATGGACCAAATTTAGTGTGTAAGAATTGTTGTGTAAGTAAGAAAAAGATTCATGAACCATGTTTAATTTATACATTTCAAAGTATAACACCCTAACAATATCCGAGTCTAAAAGTGTGGTGATGGAGTTCCTATAGAGTTCCCGAATAAAAGTTTTTTTACTGGTAAGCCATTACTGTTGTGCTATCTTATTAATTCGAGTGTTTTATTTTGGCGCTTGTGATTCGAAATCTGGTGCTCTATCCAGTTGAGCTAGCAGCGCATATAGTATTAATATTACATTTTATGGAAAAAAACA
>ENA-ORXF01001148-ORXF01001148.1-marine-metagenome-genome-assembly--contig:-NODE-1148-length-17474-cov-8.945738_pt1 | contig 17474 bp, 14 predicted proteins | sample MGYA00237864_ERZ511476 | MGnify/ENA primary metagenome ERZ511476 (study PRJEB26306, sample SAMN06343908) | marine metagenome | isolation source: coastal waters | place: Atlantic Ocean: West Antarctic... | reverse complement strand
CCCTTAATTTTTGCCAATAAAATTTGCTGATCGTTTAGTTCTCCAATTCTTTTAGGAGACCATAAGTCTGTAAAAAGTTTAAATTTCTCTTGAATGTTAATCACCTTGCTCATAAGGCAAATTTACAAAAAGTTAATTGAGCTGGTGCGTTAAGGATTGAAAGGACATCCTTTTTGATTACTGATGGTTTTCAGCAATTTAAAAGATACAGTGAAAAGCTTGCCATTTCTTATGATTTACCCCACGTTACTTGCTTGTTTTGAAGAAAAAAATGACATGTTTAGACACTTATTTAAGGGCAAAAGAAATGGAACGCCCAAACCATTGTTATTGGTAGGATTTGATTAAATTTGTGGTCGATAACTATTTGTGGTTTCTAAGAAGATATAAATTGTTGTTTTTGTGTATTCCTATTGTAATGGAAATGACAGTATAAAATATTAATAAGAAATAATGTATAGAACACATTCTTGCGGAGCTTTAACAGCTTCAGACATCAATACAGAAGTAACCTTAGCGGGTTGGGTGCAGAAATCTAGAGACAAAGGGTTTATGATTTGGATAGATCTTCGTGATCGATATGGTTTAACACAATTGATCTTTGATGAAGAAAGAACTGCAGCTAAATTAATGGATATCGCCAAAAGTTTAGGACGTGAGTTTGTGATTCAGGTAACAGGAACCGTCATAGAAAGACAGTCTAAGAACCCCAATATGAAAACCGGAGCTATAGAAGTTTTAGTTACTGAGTTAACGATTTTAAATGCGGCTAAAACACCTCCATTTACTATTGAAGATACTACTGATGGAGGAGAAGATGTGAGAATGAAATACCGTTATTTAGACATTCGTAGAAATCCGGTAAAAGAGAATTTATTGTTTCGTCATAAAGTATCTATGGAGGTTCGTAAATACTTATCTGATGAGGGGTTTGTAGATGTAGAAACGCCTTATTTAATAAAATCTACACCAGAAGGAGCTCGTGATTTTTTGGTGCCTTCTAGAATGAATCAAGGTCAGTTTTATGCATTGCCACAATCTCCACAAACATTCAAACAATTGTTAATGATTGGTGGTTTAGATAAGTACTTTCAGATTGTAAAATGTTTTAGAGATGAAGATTTACGTGCAGACAGACAGCCAGAATTTACACAAATTGACTGTGAAATGGCATTTGTTGAGCAAGAAGATATTTTAAATATTTTTGAAGGTTTGACGCGTCATTTGCTAAAGGAAGTGAATAATGTTGAGGTGGCAGAATTCCCAAGAATGTTATATGATGATGCGATGCGTCTTTACGGAAATGACAAACCAGACATCCGTTTTGGAATGGAATTTGGCGAGTTAAATGCAGTAACGCAGCACAAAGATTTTAGCGTTTTTAATAGCGCAGAATTGGTGGTTGGTTTTGCAGTTCCTGGAGGAAATGCATACACAAGAAAAGAAATAGATGCGCTTATAAAATGGGTGAAGCGTCCACAAGTTGGTGCTTTAGGAATGATTTATTGTCGTGTAAATGAAGATGGATCTTTCAAATCTTCTGTAGACAAATTTTATGACCAAGAGGACTTTGCAAAATGGGTGGAAATTACCGGCGCAAAAACAGGTGATTTAATCTGTATGTTGTCTGGAGATACCAATAAAGTAAGAGCACAATTGTCTGCTTTAAGAATGGAATTGGCTGAGCGCTTAGGTTTGCGTGATCCGAAAGTATTTGCACCACTTTGGGTAATTGATTTCCCATTGTTAGAATTAGATGAAGAAACTGGGCATTATCACGCAATGCATCATCCTTTCACTTCTCCAAAACCCGGACAAATGGAATTGTTAGATACAGATCCAGGAGCAGTAAAGGCAAATGCATATGATTTGGTTTTAAACGGAAATGAAATCGGTGGAGGTTCTATTCGTATTCATGACAAACAAATGCAAGCAACGATGTTGCGTCATTTAGGTTTTTCTGATGAAGATGCTAAAGCGCAATTCGGTTTCTTAATGGATGCTTTTGAATATGGTGCGCCACCGCATGGAGGTTTGGCTTTTGGTTTGGACAGATTGGTTGCTATTTTAGGTGGTCAAGAAACCATCAGAGATTTTATTGCGTTTCCTAAAAATAATTCTGGTCGTGATGTGATGATCGATGCTCCTGCTTTTATAGATGACACACAATTGAAAGAATTGAGTTTGAAACTAGATATTAAAGAATAGAAAGCAACCACGAGGAACTTGCCACCTGAAAACAGGGAAGACAAAGTAAGCTCTTTATAAATATTTAGACCTCAAAAGTTTATAAAATTGGTGCGGTCTTTTTGTCTTATTTTTTTGCTACTTTTAGTTTATGAAAAATCGAACTCTACTTTTACTTTTATTTATTTCAATCGCTTCATTTTCTCAAGAAATTACGGGTGATGAATTATTAGAAAAAGCAATTCAGTTTCATGATCCAAATGGAAACTGGAAAACGTTTGAAGGTGCACTTTTTGTGACTATGGTAACCCCTGAGAACAACAATAGAAAGAGTGAAATTAAGATTAATTTACCTGAACAATATTTTTCAGTAAAAGCTTTAAGTAACTCAATTAGTGCAGAATACACCTTACGTAAAGAAGTTTGTACTGTTGCTCTTAATGGAAATTCGAATCTGTCTGAAGCACTAAAAAAGAAACACAATTTAAATTGTGATCGTGCAAAAATGTATAAAAATTACTACACGTATTTATATGGTTTGCCAATGAAACTAAAAGATAAGGGCACTATTATCGATCAAAAAGTAGTAAAGAAAACCTTTAAAAGCAAAGAATATTTAGTTTTAAAGGCAACGTACACTAAAGAAGTTGGTAAAGATACTTGGTACTTTTATTTTGATCCAAAAACCTATGAAATGGAAGTTTATCAGTTTTTTAAAGAAGCAAAAGACAGTGGAGAATATATCTTATTATCAGGTTTAGAAACTATTAATGGGATTCAAATGCCTAAAAATAGAGCTTGGTATTATAATAAAGACAATGGTTATTTAGGGACTGATATTTTGACTTCAAAAAATGATTATAACCTCAATTAGATTTCTCGAATCTTCTAGATAGATAAACTGAAAATCAATTGAGAATTAATAAAATAAGTAATAATAATTAATTAAAAAATAACAATGTTAGTCTAAGCTTGCCAAAGACTATTGTTTATAGCGAATGCCAACAGCAAAAAAAATATACAAAAAAATATATATTTTGAGATATAAATATATCTCTCAACGTCAGTTTATTTATATCTTAAGTATTCTAGTCGGTTTTTTATCTGGAGTTGCTGCGCTTATTTTAAAAAACCTAACACACTTTTTTCAGCATCTTTTAGAAGGTAATTTAGTGCGTTATTACCACAATGCTTTTTATTTTGTTTTTCCAATTATTGGACTTGCTGTAGTCTATTTTGTTATAAAATTTATTTTAAAAGAGAAGGTAGATCACGGTATTCCGTCAACGCTTTTTGCAATCTCTAAACGCAAAGGATTTATAAAGCGAAAAAATATGTTTGCCTCCATGTTAACTGCGCCATTAACCGTTGGTTTTGGTGGTTCTGTTGGTTTAGAAGGACCAACTGTAGCAACCGGTGCAGCAATAAGTTCTAATCTTGCACGGTTATTTCATTTAAATCAAACTACTAGAAGTTTGTTAATTGGTTGTGCTGCTGCGGGCGCTTTATCATCCATATTTAAAGCACCTATTGCTGCAATAATTTTCGCCATTGAAGTATTTAGTCTAGACTTAACAATTGCTTCTATGTTGCCCTTACTTTTAGCATCATTATCTGCAATTATTACGTCACATTTTTTCTTTGGTTCTGATGTTTTACTTCCTTTTAAAACAGAAGCTGTTTTCTCAATTAAAGACGTTCCTTTTTATATTATTTTAGGAGTAGTAACCGGTTTAACTTCTATCTATTTCACTGAAGTTTACGATAGAATTCAGAAGTTCTTTGACAAAATTGATTCGCCAATAAAGCGTTTATTAATTGGTGGAATTGGTTTAGGAGTTTTGGTGTATTTTATTCCGCCCTTGTATGGCGAAGGTTTTGAGGTGATTAATAATTTAATTGCTGGAAACCCGGAAGAGGCCTTAAAAAACAATTTTATGCATTTAGATTTAACAAATGTCTGGGTTGTTATTTTACTCTTAATTGGTTTGGTGTTTTTTAAAATTATAGCAAGTGCATTAACATTTGGTGCCGGAGGAGTAGGAGGTATTTTTGCACCAACGCTATTTATGGGAAGCATTTTAGGAAATTGTGTCGCAAAAATAATTAACGTTACAGGTTTTTCTTCTGTTTCAGAAAGTAACTTTACTTTAGTTGGTATGGCTGGTTTAATGGCTGGTGTTCTGCACGCACCATTAACTGCAATATTTTTAATAGCCGAAGTTACTGGAGGTTATGAGCTTTTTATTCCGTTAATGATTACATCTGCAATTGCTTATTCTATAGCAAAACAGGTGCACCCTTATTCTGTGTATGCAATGGAATTAGGTAGAAAAGGAGAACTAATTACCCACGATAAAGACCATGCAGTTTTAACCTTAATGGATATTAATAAGGTTATTGAAAGTAACTTTATTTCAATTTATCCGAACATGAATTTAGGGGAAATGATAAAAAAAGCAGTTGTAAAATCGAATCGGAATATTTTTCCGGTGGTAGATGAAGAAAGTAATAAATTATTAGGCATTATCCTCTTAGACGATATTAGACCCATTATGTTTGATCAAACATTGTATGAAACTACACTAGCGCGAGAAGTAATGCACAAACCACCAGAAACTATTGAAGTTGGTAAAGACAGAATGACCGATATTATGAAGAAGTTTCAGAAAAGCGGCGCATGGAATTTACCAGTTATAGAGAATAATAAATATATCGGTTTTATCTCTAAATCTAAGTTATTAACTGCTTATAGAAATAAGTTAATAGAAGTTACCAGCTAAAGAACATTGAAATGAGAACAAATAATTTCACACAAAATATGTTAAAGAAATCTAACGCTGAGTTAGAACATATTTTTCAAGAAAAAGATACCTATAAAGACGAAGCAATACAAGCTGTAATTTGGGAATTAGAAAACCGTAATTTAATTGAAAAAGATACTATTAAGTTAGCTATAATTCCGGCAGAAAATGAAACGGATGTTGAAGAAAAACAACAAGATAGTGAGGATGTTAATGAAAGTTCTTTTGAAGCATTAGTCTTACCGGTTTTATACTCTAAGAAGGCGATACAAGGTTTTACTATTTTTTTTAGCACACTATTTGGTGCCATTTTATTGATGAGTAATTTACAGAAAATGAACAAACCAAAAGCAAGAATAGAAGTTTTTGTCTTTGGAATAGTCTATACCATTTTCACGATTGTACTTTTAAATTACCTTCCGAAAACATTTTTTTTAACATTGATTTTTAACATTGTTGGATATGCCATTTTAATCGAATATTATTGGAATAAAAATCTAGGAAAACAGTTCAAACACGAAAAGAAACAAGTTAAAAAACCATTAATTATTTCATTGTCAGTTTTGGCAATTTTAGTTTTTTTTCAGTTTTTGAGGTAAAATTTAGTTAATTAAACTAATTAAACAGAAAGAAAAGTAGATTCTCTAATTATTAAATTGGTTTTAATTTCTATAGTTTTACTACTTACATAATCTTTAGGTTCTTGAATTTCTCTGATTAAGAATTCCACTGCAACTCCTCCAATTCTTTTACCTGGTTGATCTATTGTTGTTAAATTAGGTTCTATTATTTTAGAAATTAAAGAGTTACTAAAACCCACTACTGCAACTTCTTCAGGAATTTTAATATTGAATTTCTTTAAAGTTTGTATTACACCTACGGCAGCAGTATCTGTAATAGAAAATATTGCATCTGGTCTTTCTTTTAAGCTAATTAACTGGCTAGTTAACATTATTCCTTTTTCTAGGGAAATATCATCTGTACTTAAAATTAATTTTTCGTCAACAGGGATATTGTGCGTTTTTAAAGCTCTTAAGTATCCTTGAAATCGCTTTTCAGAATTATAAGAATGTTTAAATTCTTTAATAATAGCTATTCTTTTTTTACCAATATTTATTAGGTGTTCAATCGCATTAAAAGTAGCTTCCTCCCCATTAATAATTATTTGGGTACAAGGGATTTTATGCGAGACTTTATCAAAAAGTAAGAGTGGTTTTTGGTTTAAAGCATATAATATTGGATCTATATCTATTGTGTTTTTAGAGAGAGACATTAAAATACCATCGACCCCAAATTGTAGCATGGTATACAGCATTTCTTTTTCTTTTTTTACATCGTTATTTGATTCAGAAATAATAACTCGATAGCCCTTGATTTCTGCTTGTAATAATATTTCTTTTAAAATTGTTGATGTAAAGTAAGAAAGGATGTTTGGTACAATTACTCCAATAATATTTGTTTTGTGCTGCCTAAAGCCTTTTGCAAAGATATTAGGCATATAATTTAGTTTTTTTGCTAAATCTTTTATTGTCTTTGTTGTAGAAGGACTAATGTCTGGATGATTATTTAAGGCTCTCGAAATAGTGGACGTTGATAAACTCAATCTTTTAGCTATTTCTTTTAGCGTGATTACTTGTTTCTTCATTTTTATTATAAAGATAATATAAACAAACGTTCCCGCAAACGTTTGCGTAAACTTTTCGTAAAAAAACGTGTTATAAATAACTTATTTGTTAATAACATTGCTGTATAATTAACTAATTCATAAAAAAAGATGAAACAATTATTTTTTATATTATTATGTATCCTTAATATTTTTGTGATAGCGGCTCAAACAAATATAGAAGGAACGATTAAAGATAACTCTGGACAAGGAATCCCCGGCGCAAATGTTATTCTAAAAGGAACTACTTTTGGTGCAACATCAGATTTTGACGGCAATTATAGTTTTAAGTCTTCTAGGGAGGGAGGCCAAACGTTACAAGTATCATATATTGGCTTCAAAACTTTTGAAAAGAAAATTATGTTAAATGGCACTACTATTACAGTTAATGTTATTTTACAAGAAGGAGGCGCCGAGTTAGACGAAATTGTTCTAACTGCCTCTGCTACTTTTAGATCTCAAAAAGAAACACCAATGTCTATTAGTTCTATTAGGCAAAAAGAAATAACAAAACTTTCTGCCAATAGTCAAGCAGATATAATTAGAAGTATTCCAGGCATTACAGCTGAAGGAGGCGGTGGTGAAACAGCTACTAATGTTTTTGTAAGAGGTTTGCCTTCTGGAGGTCAGTATGTATTTAATCCATTACAATATGACGGTATGCCACTAATGAGTACGTTTGGTTTAAATTCATCTGCGCATGATGTATATGCAAGGCCAGATATTGGTTTTAAAGGAGTAGAATTTGTAAGAGGTGGAGCAGCTGTTTTATATGGCGCTGGTTCTGTTGCAGGTATTATTAACTATACCAGTAAAACTGGAGATTCTAATGCAGGTAACATTGTGAATTTAGAGTGGGCTGACAAAGGTCGTTTAAAAACAGATTTTTACACTGGTGGTAAGTTAGGAGGAGAAGATTCTAATACTTTTTATGCATTTACTGGTTTTGTAAGAAAAGATGATGGGCCAATAGACACAGGAATGCCAACAAAAGGAGTTCAATTTAGAGCAAATATTAAAAAGAAATTTGAAAAGGGTTCATTTACATTGCATGGACAATTCATTAATGATAGAGCTCAATTCTTTATGCCTTTGCCATTAGACGGAAATAGAAATAGAATTGCTGGAAATGATGGGAAACCAGTTTCTCAATTACTAACAAGTGAATTAGCACATACTTCATTCTTAACTACTGGAGGAGCCTATAAAAGCCCAATAGAAGATGGTGTTTATACAGCTGGGGGATATTTAATGGGTGATTTTAACTATAATCTTTCTGATAATTTAAAATTCAAATCAAAAATAAAGTATGCAAATTACAAGCATAACTTTGCTTTATATGTAGGTGGGAATGGAAATAATGGAAATCCTATTACTTTAAATGATTATGTTGCAGATATTGCTCCAGGAAACCTAGGATATACTGCTCAATATCAAGGAACAAGTAGTGCTATAAATGGCACTGATTTAGTAATCGACAACTTACATGTAGATAGGTTAAGACCAATGACAGATTATTCTGGAGAAGCTTCTTTAACTCAAACACTAGAAAATACTAGTGTACGTCATAACATTACAGCAGGTGTTTATTTAGCACTTACTGAAGCGGAGGATGTAAATTATCAATATAGAGTTTTATCAGAATTCAACAACAACCCACGTTTAGTAAACTTGAGCTATACAGGAGCTGGAGGAAACGCTGTTACCTATTCAGATGGAGGACTTTACAACAGAATAGGTATGACTACTAATAACTTTTTATCCCAAAATAAAACAGCTTTTTATGTAACAGATGAGATGATTTTTGATAAGTTTCGTCTTGATGCTGGTATCAGAATAGAAAATACTCAAGGCTCTTTTAGTAAAGGAAACATTGTTGAATCTAAAGTTTATGATGATCCTTCTTTAACAGCAGCGTTAGCCAATGTAAATTATGCTGATGGTAGTTTTACAAGAGCAGATATAAGTGCAACAGATTGGGCGCTCTCATTAGCAGGCTTATACAATTTAAATGAAGACGTAAATTTATATGCTAACTTTTCAAGAGGATTTTTCTTTCCACAAATTAGAGGGTTTTCTCCTATTGCAAGAGGAGTAACAAGTAGTAAATATGACTCTGAAAAGATTGTGCAATTTGAAGCAGGAGCAAAATTAGGAAAAGAAAAACTTTCTGGTTCGTTAGCAGCCTATTATGTAAGTCTTAAAGATAGAATTAAAATAACACAAGGTTTTGATAGAGGCTCTTTAGTAGATTTAACAAAATCTGAACAAAATACTGCAACTTTTGGTATAGAGGCTAATTGGACATACAAACTAACTAATAATTTAGATTTTAGAGGCTCTGCTACTTACCAAATGCACGAGATTACTAAAAACACCGATGAAGATTTAGTAAATGGTGGGTCTACAGAATTAAATGTTGGTAATAAATTAGCGAGACAGCCAAATTTCTTAACAAGTTTAGGTTTGCATTACGATAAAAGTAACTTTGATGCACTATTCTCATTAAATCATACAGGAAGCAAATTTGCAGCAGATAACAACAATGTAGAATTAGATGCAATTAATATTTTTAGATTAGGAGCAGGCTATACATTTGATTTAAATGAGGATGAAGATGGAAGCGAAAATTTAAGAATTGGTTTCTCTGTATTTAATTTATTCGACGATGCAGGAGTTACAGAAGGAGATCCAAGAAATGTAAATCAAGCTGGTAATGCTGAGTTTTTCTTTGGAAGACCAATTTTACCAAGAAGGTTCTTTTTAACAGCAACACTTAATTTTTAAGTATTTTCATAATAATTTTTTTAAATAATACTATTCACCGCACTGTAAACATGTGTGGTGAATTTCTAAAAATAAATACAATACAAATGACATATCTACAAAACCTAGCAAAAGAAGTACTTACTAATAATTGGAAAGGTAGTTTTAGCATTCCTTGTGCTAATTTATATCCTTTTCAGTGGAAATGGGATTCTGGTTTTATAGCAATTGGTCTTGCCCATTTTGATATGCCAAAAGCAGAAAAAGAGATAAAAACCTTATTAGATGCGCAATGGGAAAATGGATTTATTCCACATATCATATTTCATTCAGAGAATGATAGTTATTTCCCTGGAGCTAGTTTTCATCGTTCAGATTTGCATCCACTGGCTTCAAAAAAATACAAATCTACAGGAATGACACAGCCACCTATAACAGGTTTTGTGTTAGAAGAAATGTATAAAATTAGTACAGAAAAAGAAACTTCATTAAAATATATCGAGTCACTAATTGATAAAGTATATTTTAATCATGTGTACTTTTATGAAAATAGAGACCCACAAAATGAAGGTTTAGTTTATATTTATCATAATTGGGAATCAGGAACAGACAACTCCCCAATTTGGGATGATATTTGGGAAACAATGAATCCTCCAGCATATACTTTTGAGAGAAAAGACAATACACATGTAGATGCTTCACAGCGGCCATCTAAAAGAGAATACGATCATTATTTACATATCATAGAAATTGCAAAAGAGCATAAATATAGTGATGAAAAAATCGCTAAATTATCACCATTTCTAGTTCAAGATCCATTGTTTAATGCCATGCTTATCAAATCAAATGAAAGTTTAATCGCCTTATATCAATTAATTTCAGGAAATGATGACAAGGTAACTCAACTTAAAAAATGGCAAGAAAAAAGTAAAGAATCCTTTAATAATAAATTATTTGATGAGGAAATAGGCGCTTATATTCATTACGATTTAAGAAACGAAAAACCTTTAAGACACTTATCATCATCTTCATTTTCGCCTTTATTTGCGGGTATTCCATCAAAAGAAAGAGCAGAAAAAATGGTAAAAGTAATGCTTGATAAATTTGGAAATGAAGATCAATATTTATGTGCTTCTTTTGATCCAACTAGTGATCGTTTTAGTCCTAAAAAATATTGGAGAGGACCCGTTTGGATAAATCTTAATTGGATGTTATATAACGGATTAAAAAGTTATGGTTTTAAAGATGTTTCTGCACGTGTAAAACAAGATACAGTAGATATGATTGAAAAAAATGGCTTTTACGAATATTTCGATTCTAGAAAAGAAATGCATAAAGAGGGTAAAGCCGGTTATGGAGGAAATCATTTTTCTTGGAGTGCAGCTTTATTAATAGATATGTTAAAAGATTAATTACCAAGTAAACAAACTAATTATGAATTGGCTAGATTATAGTATCGTATCAATATATATAATTTTCTTTTTAGGAATGGGTTTTTTCTTTAAAGATAATAAGGACTCAAAAGATTATTTTTTAGGAGGAAAAAGTATGGGATGGTTTCCATTGAGTTTATCAACCATGGCTACCCAATTATCGGCTATAAGTTTTATTTCTGCACCCGCTTTTGTCGGTTTAAAATTAGGTGGCGGAATGAAATGGTTAACTTTTGAGTTTGCTGTTCCATTGGCAATGATTTTTATTATGATTGTTATAATTCCACCATTATTTAGATCTGGAGTAGTTAGTATTTATGAGTTTGTAGAGAAACGTTTTAGTACATCTACTCGTTTAATTTTAAGTATTGTATTTCAAATTAGTCGTGCATTAGGAACCGGAGTTATGGTCTATACCATTGCCATTATTTTGCAAGCAGTTTTAGATATCGATTTTGTGTACACTATCTTAATAATCAGTGTAATTACCATTATTTATTCTTGGCAAGGTGGCATGAAAGCTGTTGTTTGGGGAGATGCCATACAAATGATCATATTATTTGCAGGTTTAATTATTTGCCTATATTTTGGATGGAGTCTTTTACAAGAACATGGTGGTTTAAAAGCTGGTTTCGACCCTGAAAGATTAAAGGTCATAGATTATAACTTAGGAATAGGAGAAGGAAACGAATATGGTTTATTACCAATGATTATTGGTGGTTTCTTTTTATATGTTTCCTATTATGGTTGTGATCAAACACAAGCACAACGTATGTTAGCTGCTAAAGACGAAAAAACCATAAAACAACTTTTATTAGCTAACGGCCTTTTAAGATTCCCTGTAGTTTTAATGTATTGTATTATGGGCTTAGTTATTGGAGGGTTAATAACATTAGCCCCTGGTTTTCTTGAAGAAATAGCAATGACTACTCAGAAGTATTTTCCAGAAGAATATGCCACGCACGGCGTAAAATCTGATTTGATGATCCCTGTTTTTATCATGAAATACCTACCTCATGGATTAATAGGTATTTTAATGGTAGGCATCTTATCGGCAGCGATGTCTTCATTAAGTTCTACGGTTAATTCACTATCCGCAGTAACTGTTGAAGATTTCTTTAATAGAGGAGAGAAAAAATTAAGTAACAAAAAATATATGCTTATTTCTAAAAGTTCTGTTGTGTTTTGGGGCCTTGTTTGCATTGCTAGTGCATTTCTTTTTGGAGGAAGTAAAAATGCCGTTATAGAAATTATTAATGCTATTGGATCTGTATTTTATGGGCCTGTATTAGTTACTTTCTTTTTAGCATTCTTTTCGAAAAAAGTAAATCATATTGGTATGAATGCTGGAATCATTTCTGCGGTATTAATCAATTTAATATTTTCAAAAACGATGCAAGAATTGTTTCACATCGATTTAGGTTTTAATGTTTTCTGGATTTGGTTAAACTTTACGGGCGTCTTAATAGCATTGGTGGTTGCCTATATTGTTAGTGCATTTACAAGGACTACAAAAGTTAAACGTATTTCTAATTTTAATATAAGTATTAAAAAAGAAGATTTTATGATAAAAGAGGTATACATACTTGTCTCATTTTTTATTTTTATTGTAATATTCAGTTATTTCCTGCCAGCTATTTTAAGTTAAAATTTAAGTTCATGAAAATTGTATTAGCACCAGACAAATTTAAGAACTCGTTAACGGGATTAGAGTTTTGTACTATTGTTGAAAAAGAAATTTTAGAAGCATTTCCAAATACAGAAATTCTTAAATTACCCCTTGCAGATGGTGGTGATGGAACTATTGAGGTTGTGAAATACTACTTAAAAGGAAGTAGAGTCCAAGTAAAAGTAAACAACCCTTTTTTTGAGCCTATAAATGCATCTTATATCTATTCAAAAAACACAAATACCGCTTTTATTGAAATGGCGGAAGCTTCTGGTGTCAAGTTATTAAAACCAGCAGAATTCGATTGTAAAAATGCCACAACTTTAGGTACCGGAGAAATGATTGTTGATGCTTTTAATAAAGGAGCAAAAACAATTATTATAGGAATTGGCGGAAGTGCTACTAACGATTGTGGTATAGGAATGGCGACGGCTTTAGGATATCAATTTTTAGATAATAACAATAAACAAGTAAAACCAATAGGGGGCAATTTATCTAAAATTAAAGCAATAGATGCAACAAACATTCATCACGGACTAAGCAACGTAGTATTTAAAATAGCTTGTGATGTTACCAACCCATTGTATGGAAAAAATGGAGCGGCTTATGTTTATGGTGCTCAGAAAGGAGCCTCAAAGGAAGATATAAAATTATTAGACAAAGGATTACAAGATTTTTCTAAAATTTTAAATGAAGTTTTTACGATTGATGTTCAGTCTGTTAAAGGTGCAGGTGCTGCAGGTGGAATGGGAATTGCTTCTAAATTATTTTTAAAGGGAACTTTAGAACCCGGAATTGAATTGATAAAAAATCTTGCAAATTTTGACCAGAAAATCAAAAATTTTGATTGGATTATTACCGGTGAAGGAAAATTAGACAAACAAACTTTATCAGGAAAAACGATACAAGGTGTTTTGGAATCTGCAAAAAAACAGCATATAAAAGTTGCCACTTTTTGTGGTAGAATAGATCTTACTAAAAATGAGTTAAAAGAGATTGGGGTTACATATGGAAAAGACATTATAAGTATTTCAAAAGACCTAGAAGATGCTATGGGTAACAGCGCTATTCACCTAAGTGTGTTATCAAAGAACTTTATTAAGGAGTTCTTTTAATGCCAAGACTCTTCATTAGTTTCCAGTTTTTTCTGGCTTTTCACTATATCTTTTTAATTTCTGCTCTCCGTACATCTTGTAAAAGTGAGATATTTGAACTGACAATTAAAAAGGATGCCGTTTCAATCAGGCTTAAACTCGTTTGTTCGCTTTTTAATTTTAGATATGCCACTCTTGTGCCTAGCTGCGCAGGAAGCTTCAGTGGAGAAATAAAAAATTTACTTCAATAAAAATAATACTAAGAATCCCATTTTTTTTCGATAGGAATCAACTCTTTTTGAGATTTCATAATTGGCTTTTGGTGTACTTCACCTGTTTTTAAGCAAGTAAAAAGTAAAAAAACAATTTCTAAATCTTCAGTATTTAAGAGCATAAGATTGCTAGTGCTCTCTTCTTTTGAGTTTAAAAATCCATCTGTTATTTCTGCTATTTTAATGCTGTTTTTATAGATAGATTTCTTTTCAAAATAATGAAATCGAACTTCATAAAAATCAGACCCTAATTGTAGTTGAAAAATTGAATTCTCTTTATTATTAGAATTTAAAGCAAGGTTTTCATTATCTTTATTAAGAATAGTATAGGATATTCTCCATTTCCAAAACTTGAATTTTTTAGCAATCTTATAGATAGTTTCGTTTTTTAAACTATAAATTTCTGAAGTTGTTTTTCCAAATTCTAAAAACCAACTTGCGCTATATTTTAATACATTTTCAGCAGTATACACTTTAAAGTTATTTGTAGAATGGTCAATCTTGTAAACCTTTTTCTCCATATTGTTTTTTTATATTTAAAAAATTGAGAACCAAATCAGAATTTGTAGCAAAAGCCATTCCCTTACTTAGTATTATGTGGGCAGCTAAATAGACAGAAGTGCCTTTTGCGCAATCAGATTTTTTTAGGTGTACGCTCTGATTTTGTTTAGGTATTTAAACCTATGCAAATGAAAGACCCTAAAATTGATTTCGTTATACACAAAACGATTTTAATACTCGATTCGTCAATAGCTGTTAATTTTTCTTTTTTTAAAATTTAAAGATAGAACTTTTTGTAATTTTGCAGTATGAAGTTATTAATAAAAATATTATTTATTATTTTTTTAGTTTGGATGTGTGTAGGCGCTTATTTAGTAAATACAGAGCACGAAAAAGCCCAAGTTGTAATGGGTTTAGGCATTTTCTATTTGTCGTTTTTATTTATGCCTTTGTTCATCTATTACAGATATAGAGATGGTAAGTACAAGAAATATATACTGAATGATCAGAAATTAAGAGAAGCTTTTAGCCAACAAGCAAAGAAATAAGTTCTTTTTTAGAGCAAAGGATATAATCAATTGCGGAATATAGTCACCATAAATTCTAAATAGGCTGCTTTTTAACCTTTCTCAAAATAGCTATTTGTTAACCTAAAGTAAAAGGTTTCTTAATACACTTTATAAATTATAATTACACTAAAAAGCTAATTTTGTTATGCAGAAAGCCTTGTAAACTTTCTGTATTTGAATTTGAATTAATAAACTTAACGGTAACATTTGTTACCGTTTTTTTTATGTCTTAAAGAGAAGAATAGTTCGTACTTTTGCAGCATATGATAGACCCAAAAGAAGCAATTTCAGAAAAGGCAGTTTTAATTGGAATAATTACACAACAACAAGATGAAACACAGTCTGATGAGTATTTAGACGAGTTAGAATTTTTGACTTCTACAGCTGGTGGAGTTACAGTAAAACGCTTTGTTCAAAAGATGGAAAAACCAAATCCTAAAACTTTTTTAGGTGTTGGTAAATTGGATGAGGTAAGAGCATATATAGAAAGTAATGGGATTGGAACCGCAATTTTTGATGACGAGTTATCGCCAGCACAAATACGGAATATAGAAAAAGTTTTAGATTGTAAAATCTTAGACAGAACGAATTTAATCTTAGATATTTTTGCACAAAGAGCACAAACAAGTTCTGCAAAAACACAAGTAGAATTGGCGCAATGTCAATATTTATTGCCGCGTTTAACAAGACTTTGGACACACCTTGATAAACAAAAAGGAGGTATTGGAATGCGTGGTCCTGGAGAAACAGAAATTGAGACAGACAGACGTATTATCCGTGACAAAATAGATGTCCTAAAAAAGAAATTACTCACAATTGATAGACAGATGGCCGTTCAGCGAAAAAATCGCGGAAAAATGGTGCGTGTTGCTCTTGTAGGGTATACCAATGTTGGAAAATCTACATTGATGAATGTAATTAGTAAGAGTGATGTTTTTGCTGAGAACAAGCTATTTGCAACTCTAGATACTACTGTTAGAAAAGTGGTCATTAAGAATATTCCTTTTTTAATGACGGATACTGTTGGTTTTATTAGAAAATTACCAACACAGTTGGTAGAATCTTTCAAATCTACCTTAGATGAGGTTAGAGAAGCAGATTTATTGTTGCACGTTGTAGATATTTCTCACCCAAATTTTGAAGATCATATAGCTTCAGTAAATAGTGTTTTGTCTGATATTAAATGTGCAGACAAACCAACTTTAATGGTGTTTAATAAGATTGATGCGTATGCTCATGAAACTATAGATGAAGATGATATTGTTACAGAAAGAACCAAACAACATTACACGTTAAAAGATTGGAAAAAAACGTGGATGAACGACAAAGAAGAAACTTCTATCTTTATTTCTGCTTTAAACAAAGAAAATTTGGAAGATTTTAAGGAAATAGTGTATGAAGAAGTGAAGAAAATTCACATTGAACGTTTTCCTTATAATGATTTCTTATATCATGAATATAAGGAAGAGTAAATAGCTTTAATCAGAGTTTTTGAGTATGCTAAAAGCAAAAAAAACTTAATGAATAAAACAATATTTGAAATCACGAAAATGGATTGTCCTTCAGAGGAGAATCTTATCCGAATTAAATTGGACGGAATTTCAAGTATCGCTAATTTAGACTTTGATATTCCTAATAGAAAGTTAACCGTTTTTCACAGTGGAGAAATCAAGCAAATAGAAAACTCGATTATCGAGCTCAATTTAGGCGGGAAGAAAATTTTTACTGAAGAAACAGATCAGACAGATTTTAAAGAAAATAAAAATCAAAAAAAAGTACTTTGGTTGGTACTTATAATAAATTTTTCTTTTTTTATAATAGAAATGGCAACGGGTCTGATTTCAAAATCAATGGGACTTGTTGCAGATAGTATCGACATGCTTGCAGATAGTTTTGTTTATGCCATTAGTTTGGTTGCCGTAGGAGGAACTTTTATCAAAAAAAAGCGGATTGCAAAGCTCGCTGGATATTTTCAAATAATACTTGCAATTATTGGTTTTATTGAAGTTTTAAGACGTTTTTTCGGAGAAGAAAAACTTCCTGATTTTTCTATAATGATAGCTGTTTCTGTCTTTGCACTTGTTGCCAACGGAGTATGTCTTTACATATTACAAAAGGCGAAGAGCAAAGAAGAAGTGCATATGAAAGCGAGTATGATTTTTACGTCAAATGACGTAATTATCAACTTAGGAGTAATAATTGCGGGAGTTTTGGTAAATTGGTCAAGCTCTAGTAAACCTGATTTGATTATTGGAACAATCGTTTTTGTTTTGGTAATTCAAGGAGCATTAAGAATACTGAAACTAAGTAAATAAAAAAACAGACTATTTCTTCTCATTTTCAATAATTCCCATTATTTTATTTCTAGCTTTCCAAGATTTTCTAGCATGTGCTTGTAAATCTGCAACAGAGTCACTTTCATCCATAATTTCAAGACCCAACAGCGTTTCTATTACATCTTCTTGTGACACAATTCCGCAAACAGAACCATATTCATCAACAACCAAAGCAATATG
>ENA-ORXF01001147-ORXF01001147.1-marine-metagenome-genome-assembly--contig:-NODE-1147-length-17505-cov-42.368201_pt1 | contig 17505 bp, 16 predicted proteins | sample MGYA00237864_ERZ511476 | MGnify/ENA primary metagenome ERZ511476 (study PRJEB26306, sample SAMN06343908) | marine metagenome | isolation source: coastal waters | place: Atlantic Ocean: West Antarctic... | reverse complement strand
AGCCTTTGTAAACCACTGTTGCAGGGAGTGATTGTACTGTGACCGTTAGCTACACCGACCATAGGTTTCTTGAAATCATCAGCCTCGTAACCCATGGCGTAATACATCGAGCGATTGGGCGCGCGCGCGGTACCCTCAGTGATGTTCTTGCTGCGTCGGTTGATCTGATCGTCGGTATTACTGGTGTCGTGCGTCATGATGTTTCTCGTTGACAGTGGCGTTGATAAAAGCAGAAAATGCCAGAAAATTGATCTGGCCCAATATGATAGTCATGCTGTATTAATATGTACAGTATGTCATTGCCATCACCCATCTACGGAAGGTACTAATTAACGAGCAGCTAGAGTTGATGAACGCCTACTTCACCTTACATTTTTATGCGTAGTCTCTACCCAACCAATAATCATATCGGCGAATAATTCTGGTTGATCAGCCCAAGCAAGATGACCTGCTTCAGGCAAAATTTGTAACGTGCTTTGCGGCAAAGCTGCATTAAGATGTTCAGCATTACTGGGGTCGAACAGAACATCGAGCTCACCCCAGAAAACTAAGGTAGGTATATCGATTTCTTTCACTCGTCCAGCCAGCTCTGCAGATTTGGAACGAAAGTCCTTGTGTGACAGTCAAAAGCCATAATCAAGGATAAAAACTTAGGATTCCTACCCGCGAACCCCCCCCATGGGGTCAAATGTTTTGGGGCTTTTTGTTGTGAGGGCATTAACTATTTCTTATTGTGTCATATAGTGAATTGGCGAGGACCAAGCTCTTTCCTGAACAGTGGTAGCTAGGTCAGGCCGTGGAGCGACACCTTCACGAATGGCATCCCAGGTTGACCAGCGGCAGGTTGGGTTTTCAAGCACACGGGCATAATAAAATGCACTTTGATCTGCCTTAAAGTTTGGATCATGCCAAAGGGTAGATAATTGTGCTGCACCGGTTTCAGGATTAATCGTACAATCAGAGATATCTACTCGGGCACCATTATCAGGGCAACGGTTTGTATCTTCGTTCACCTCTGCGCCATTTGCGCAGGCAATATCAACCACATCCTCATGAGTAGTGCCATCGGTATCAATCCAGCCTTTGATGATTTGAAGGCGTTGTAACGGCGCATTGTCAGAATCAGCTGACGCCATCACTAAAAATCCGGGTGACTCCATACCTTGCAGCGCATTATCTTTTGCCAAAAGGGTATCTCCCATACTGACTCCTTTTGCATAAGCCTGCTCGATCCCATCTGCCGCCGTGAGCATACTTTTATCAAAGTCGTAGCCCGCGAAAAGCCGGATTCTTAATCGAGGTCCAGAGGTTGCAAACACTTCCTTTCGCCGGAAGGCGCTATAAAGAGATTCTCTGGTATTTTCCTCTGCCCATACGGCAGCTAAACCAGAAGCTCCAAATGTAGGCACAGCTCCACCAGCATAGACGTCACCATCAATCTTGACATATAAACTTTTACCTAATGGCGTGGGCCTTACCGCTGCCATTATTTTATTACCATAATAAGCAACTTGACCATTGACTCCCTTTATTGGAGTAGACCCGCGTTGCTCAGGGAAGCTAGACATTATGCCAAGCTTAGAAACGAATGCTGCCTCATTATTCTGACTGGCCGCTGAATGAGTGTCACTAGAGCCAATAAAGCCAAACTGATAGGGATTCCCAATTCCTTGTTTCTTAAGGGACAGGCCATTTAATAGAGCTTGACGCACATAAGAGCCCTCGACTTGACTCAGGGCGCCTGTCGCAACCCTGTAAGGCATAATTTCAAAGCCAGCCCATTCATCACGTGTCGATAAAATAGGATGTGTTTCAGATGTTCCTTTTATTTGAGTTATCTCCACAAGTGGCTCATTTCTAATGCGTGTTTGTGCATAAGTCTCATCAAAGGGATTGTCATTCCAGTCAGTTACTTTGAACATTTCCCCATTTGAGCCATTTGAGTTATGAGGTATAGCCAAACTTTCAACGCCCTTACTTCTAAGCTCGTCCATCCAACTCCAGAGGTCCTCTGGGTTAGTCGAGTGAGCGCGAGAGAATGGCTCACGTGGCAGAAGATCTGTTCCCTTAAAGATAACGTTTCGATGTAAATTCCCCATATCGGAGCTAGACGTCGTATATTCATAAGCAGCAAAAGTGGTAAAACGTCCGGGATTGTTGAACTGGTCAGCAGCATCAATTGTATCTTCCCAAGCACTTCTCACCACGCCAAGAACTTCTTCCCTATCCAAACTTCCATCACCAATACCTTTGGTGGCATCCGGTATAAAACCTGAGAATGTCAGTAAACGCTTCATTCTACTCATTACATCTGTGCCAAAGTTTTCGGGGGCATTTAAGTCATGATATGGCTCTGCGAATTCGGTTTTCGAGAAAGTCGTAGATTTTTCTGCGGCGGCTTTTACCAAACCTAAGAACATAGCATGATCGGTGACAGCGTAAAAATCCATCGGCTTAGTTAGCTGCATATCAAAGCCCGCGGGGTTTTTGATAGCCTCCCCTTTCGCAAACCGATAAGCATCATAGGGTGTCGCCAGAGTTCCGAACGCATAGCCATCGAAGGAGTACCCAGTATGTACATGCAGATCACCATAATAGGCATTTCGCTCCTGACCTGAGTCAAGTGGATCGATAGCACTGGTGTCAGTCGTAGCTGTACGCTCTAACAATTTGGTCTCAGTTTCAAAGAGCCGATTTCGACCGCCTAAAATATCACCATAGGTCGCTTTTAACTGTTCATCAATCTCAGCAGTTTCAGCAATTACACGTTCATTCCCATGGACATCTGCGGCAGAACTAAAAGCCTCACTGGAGGGCTCCATCTTTTCCTCTGAGCAGGAAGTTATGGCCAGCCCCATCATTAAAATCAAGACTAATTGTCGGTATGTAGTTCGCCTACTTATCATCGTTATACTCTCTAGTTGTAAAGTCAGTGAATCACTGCAGTGACTCTAGCTTATTGTTATCTGGATTTCACCCATATCGGTGATCCCCACGCCATTTCTGTAACAGTTGGGGGAACGTCGCTGCGCGGTGACTTTCCCAAACGTAAGCTGTCATAGGTACTCCATCGACAGGTTGGATTCTGTACAACGCGAACATAATAAAAAGCATTCTCATCTGCGCTATAGTCTGGATCAGTCCACAATGTCATAAGCTCTGACGATCCAGCAGTCTCATCCCAACGACAGTCACTCAAATTAACAGTGGAACCATTTCCGTCGCATTTACCCGTTGTTGAATCTATCTGCGAACCACCACAGGCAATATCATAAACAATCTCCTGCCTCTCTCCACCCTCTATCCAGCCTTTAACCAATTGGACTTTTGATAGCGGCGCATTATCGGGATCTTTGACAGCCCAAACAAAGAAAGAAAGACCAGCCTCTTCAGCAGCGTCATTAGCAAGCAAACTTCCACCCATAGGCACGCCGTGCGCATAAGCTGCCGTAAGATCAGCCGTTTTAACGATATCAGTCGGCAAATCAAATCCAGCAAAGACACGCAGTTTAATCCGTGTACCACTAGTGGCGTAAACCTCTTTGCGCTTCATGGCATCAAACAGAGCCTCACGCGTATTTTCCATCGCCCAAACAGCCGCGAGTCCACCGGGATTGTTATAGATAGTTCCAGTGATGTCAGTACTCTCAAACCGTCTCTTAGCCGGTGCGGAACTAAATGTTGTTGCGCCACGGTAATCCCATTCCTCAGTGTCACCGGGATTAGAATTATGAGTATCGGTCGCACCAATTAGCCCTATCTCTATAGGATTTATCCCTAGTGTTTCTTCTAGCGCTAATCCTATTTGTAACCCATCACGCATCATGGAGGTTGGGTAAATACAACCCGTCTTGTCACCCTTCTCGCAAACTGGGAAGAATTGCTCAAATCCGCATTCTTCATCACCAGCACCGAAGGAAACAGAGCACTCCGAATTTCCCTTTATCTGAAACATTTCCACAAGAGGCTCTGATCGCTCTCGTAATTTCCAGTCATCCTCAGTATAGGCAACCCCATCGATTGTCTGGCCAGAAAACGCCAAGCCCCAAGTCTTGTTCAAATTATGCGGAATGGTTAAAAACTGGCAGTCGCTGACACAGGTTGCTTCTAGTTGTTTCCAAAGGTCTATTTCAGAGGCCGCATCAAACGCTGACACAGCATATTGAGGTGTTTCAAGGGATCGGAAAATAACATTACGATGGTGCTTGCCCCGGTCTGGCATTGACGGCGAATACTCATAGCCAGCAAATGTAGTGAATTTTCCGGGTTCGTAATGGCGCGCAGCAGCCTCTTTGACACGCTGCCATGTCGTTGCAGCATAAACTCGCTCTGCAACCGCATCATTGTCATAAAAAGCAAGGTCTCTTTCCGGAGGGCGTTTTTGTGCTCGAGCGCGCAACTCTAAAAAGGTGAATATTGAGGCGCTTTCAAGTGCCTCACATTTCTCTTCTGCGGCCGGATTTTTACTCGTTTTGGCGCACACCAACTCACGACCAAAGCCCTCTGCATGATCAGTTAATGCGACGAAGTCGAGAGGCCGGGTAAGCTCGACGCGCTCGCCCGAGCGAAGTTTCACACTCTTCCCTTTGGCTATTTGGTAGGCCGTATCCATATCAAGCCGATTGCCAAATAAATAAGCATCCAGAGACGTCGCAGTATGAACGTGCAAATCACCAAAAAAGACATTATTGAGCGGATTAGCGGGCTGAACGTTTAGTGATTGCCGATTTGGCCGATAAAAAGCGTCTTCATTTTGGGCCTCGGCCGATGCTCTAACGGCAGCAATTTCTTCCTCAGTCCCTGGCAAGGAAAGTGATTGTGAAAGTAAAAAAAGGCGGTAGCCGCCAGCAACCAACATTGCGAGAACCAGCAAACCAAACCATTTTTTGTACTGCATCGTCCTGCTCCTTAACGCTGACTTAATAATATCTTTTTAAAGATCTATTTCCCTCCACCTCTAGGATTTTAGGCGGCTGCCATAATTGGTTCAAGTTTCTCCTGCCAGCATTTTATATTTGTTTGTTAGACGTTAGCCAGATCGAACCGCTGACCTCAGCATTAACTCGGTTCAGGAGTTATTAACGCGAGTAGATACGCCTCGATATCACTGGCTTCAGAGCGCTGTGCATTATCCGAAACCACTCCAGCAATAAGCACGTCTCCCCTTAATCCAAACAGATACCGCAAGATAAGCAAGCCATCTGTTAGAGCATCAGTGCGGCCATCATTATCGATATCAATCCGATCACCCAAGGCCGCTATACGGCTCTGGATCTGACCTGAATATTTATAGACTGCATCATCGGCTACTACTCCGGAAATTAAGGGAGTTCCCGATAGTCCGAACATACTCCGCAGTATAAGCAACCCATCAGTTAAAGCATCAAACTTATCATTACCGTCAATATCAATCATTTTAATAGAAACTGGGACTGAATTTGGTGGGTTATTGGGCTGGCCATTAATTGCATGGACCGCCCGAGCCGCACGCTCGCCCTCATGTAATGCGCCAGGCACCGTCGATGGATGCGTGGTATGGGTTCCTTCTCCAGCAAAAAAGATTCGCTCGTTCGCCACAGAGTCTTGGAGGTCTCGTCGCCTACTATTACTGGCCGATGTATAGGTTCCAATCTTAGGATAGGAATATACGCCCAAGGTATAAGGCTCGGCACCCCAGTTCTGGACAACACCTTCCACATAATTTGCCGATGCCAGACCCAAAGCCTGTGGAAAGGTCCCATCCAGATCGGCCAAGATTGCATCGATGATAGCGGCATCACCAGCAGCAGCCCCACCCGCCGCAACCGCAATATCATTCAAGGCAGTAGCATTATCACCCATGGGGTAGCACATCAGAATATGCGAACTGCTATCCACTTTGTAGTCACTAGGAACCCAACAGGCTCCCGCTAATCCTTCGGTCACCAGCCAGGCCAACGCCTCCCCTTCAGTCTCCCACCAGGCGGAGCTAAATCGCATGGGTACTTTCATACCCATATCCATGCCAATACCCTTATAAGCCGCGACGGTAGCCTCCGGAAGATTAGGGATGAAACTAATCATCCCAGACTGCAATACACCTATGGAAACTGTCACAATCACTTGCCGTGCGGCATGAGTGGCGCCACTTGAATCCGTAATAACAACATCATCACCACTGGTGTCGATACTCACTACAGGACTACTCAGCAACAAGTCACTATTGGTCACTACCTCATCCCACCAAAGGGTCTCAAGAACATCGGAGTATCCTAGGTCCTTGTCCCCCAATGTCTGAGTACTACTGGACAGGTCCCATTGATTACTCTGCAACGCCAGACTCCTAGCGCCCAATTGATCCAGATTAGTCGCGTAAGATCCACCTGCAAAGCCCGCATCATAGAGATGATAGGCACGATGTGAGGCATCAACACCATATTTATCAGCCACATCCTCGGCCAAACTTGAACCTGGATCGAGATGTTGATTGGGCTCCCAATACCAGTCGCTAAAGTCATCAAATATGGCAACATCGGTGTCATCACCGCACGGATGAAGAGCGGAACTCTTTCTCCAACAGGTGTTACTGCTGCCATCCATGGACAGCGCAGTGCCACCCAAGTACGGACTCACGTAAATAGACTCACCGTATGCATCGCGCACCGCATTCCACAAAGGATTATCCCCAGTAGCACGATAGTGCTCTTCAGCTCCCAACTCTACCCTCATATCGCCTAAACTCGCACTCTTTACGCGTCCTCCGATACGGCTTGTTGCTTCTATAATCATTACATCGTAGCCATACTCATTAAGCGTCTTTGCGGCGAATAGACCCGCACTCCCAGCTCCGACCACCACCACATCATGGGTCGTGCTTGCGGGGTCGTCATCCTCAACGGAATCCTTATAGTCCGAATCATTTGAATCTGTACCACCGCCAGATACCTCAACGCTCGACACCTTATCTACACTGATCTTTGATAACCCTGTAAGTGCTGAAGCAGCTTCTGGTACAGATGAAAATGTTATGCTCGATATAGCAGAAGACGCCAGGATAAACAGTATCTTGGCGAGGCGGCAATAGGGTCTAGAATCAACCATTAAAACACCCTCTATATCCAGCTAAAACCTTAATTAAACATAAATAAGCGTGCGCTCAAAGTCTATGGATTATATATCAGTCGCCGTTAAATTTTATAGACACCAGTTTTTTATGAATTGCTCACAACGCTTCACCTCTCAAAGCGTTTTGGTAATCCTCTTCACAACTAGGCACGATAAACGAAAGTCTCTCGACATCTTGCTCCAGTAACTCCTTATACCTAGCCCAAGCAACCTTGGAGTCGTCGTACAGTTCAAACGTATACTCTCCAAACTCCTCTGCGTGTTTCACTATGTATTTCATTTAGGGCTCTTCCTTGGTTTTCCGCTTGAGTGTACTGCAAAATCGTATAGGTATGAAACCAATCAAAATGCGGCCTTAAGCATCACCTAAATAGTAACTCTAACTTACCCCCCAAAAGCACTACTTATAATAATGGTGACCTTTAGAAGGTATACCCCAAAATAGTCGTCGCTAAGAACTTCAACACTACTATTACTGTTACCTCTCTTTAGATGCCCATTGCCTAAGTGTTTCTCTAGTGACCTGAAGCCTTGGGACAACACGAGTGATGACTCATCTGGTTGCACTAACGTGAGGGCATTACCTCTTAGACGCTTATCGCTGCCTACCATCTCAGAGACTTGCTGCCTTAATGTCTGCTCACAGGTCTGGGGGTTGGAAAAGATAGGGGCTAGTTGGTTGACCTTTTGGAAGGCTTCCATAGGGTGTTTAGTGGCTAAAGATTGTCGAATGAACTGGTTATTCCACCGAAGGTTCAGGTAGTAAACACCACTTCTATTAATAGTATAAGGAACTGATAGCTTTCTCATTGTGTGACACCTTGTGTGACAAAGTGAACCCAATTAAAAGCTGGAGAAAGTAAAACCCCTGTTAAAAACAGGGGGTTACCTTGGTTTGGTGGAGGCGGCGGGAATTGAACCTAGACCGTAAGCTATTGATTAATATATCTTTAATGCGTTTAAAAACACGCTTTTGTTACATCCTTTGTTACATTAATAATACGAGTGCTGACCTATTATTTGAACTTTTTTCCACCAAACAGCTGATTAACCCTAATAGAGCACCTACAAAAAAACGAAAGGTCTAACTGTTCGTCAGAGTGATTATTAAGTTAGCCTAGGTTACATCAAATTCCCACTATCTTGAAGAATCAAAGAGTAGTCTCGCCGCTTCACCTCCACGGTAAAAATGCTGTACCAATCTCCGTAATTATAGACGTCTTTTTGCTTATGCCTATTTTTGGATTACCATCAGCTGAACTTTAACAGCACGTCCCTGTGCGATATATAATAACTATGTCTCATCTTCATCTAAAGACCACACCGCATTAGCAACGGACTCAATGTCAGAGACTGATAGTGCATCCGCGCGATTAATCCAATGATATCGATCAAGAGATATGTCCAAATATTCAGTCTCCCAATAAGCCAACAACAAGAATTTGGCGGCATCCTCCTGAGAAATATCTTTTATTGGCATACAAGCTACCGCATACCAGTTGGAAATATAATTAGAAGCATTGTCATCTGGACCGCCGCACCACATTAGCCAGTGCTCTTTGCCTTTATGTAACTCATAGGCATCAACACGCGCATTCATGGGACTCCAAGACCACTCTACTTGCGCCAAAGGAATCGACTCTTTAGTTGGCGTATTGGGTATGCCAGGCAAGGTATTCTCGACTTGGCCTCCCAACAACATAACGCCGCATCCAGCAGGCCATTTGGGTAGTGCTTTAACTTCATATAGCTTTTGCTGAGGTAAATCTGCGGGACTCATGGGTATATTAAGGTGGCTCATTTTGAACCCCCTAGGCATTGACCACTCCTGTTATAATACAGCCTGTATAGCGCCGTACGATGACTATGGATGAGTAACCGCTTAAGCGCCGCGTGAGTAGGGTCCAGTGTGGTATATATTTGAGTTGCTAATTTAAAAGTAGTTTTTTCACGATCAGTCATGATTTTATCCTCTTTAGTGCTTTGCTTGATGCGGGCGCACAATCTGGTTATCAAATGCCCAGCTTTTAGGGAAAGCCAACCCATAAAATGCAAAAAACCCAATCCAGCAGAGCCAAATCGGGTTAATAAGTCGAGATTAATCGACGGTCCGGTTTAGCTGGTATTTATATAGCACCCCGCAATCTGGAACAAATCGGTGCTGAGAGAAAAGCATAACAAAATTTGAGAGCGAAGCCAAATTCTCACCTCGCTCTAGCACTTATTCCTACGTGCGTTGATGAGTTTAAAGCGCATAAAAACAATAACAACAAGTAGGGGCTTTAACGGTCTTTTTGAAGTCTCAAAACATTTGACCCCATAGGGGGTAAGTTAGAGTTACTATTTAGGTGATGCCTAAGGCCGCATTTTGATTGGTTTCATACCTATACGATTTTGCAGTACACTCAAGCGGAAGACCAAGGAAGAGCCCTGAATGAAATACATAGTGAAACACGCAGAGGAATTTGGAGAGTATACGTTTGAATTGTATGATGACTCCAAGGTTGCTTGGGCTAGGTATAAGGATTTACTGGAGCAAGATGTCGAGAGACTTTCGTTCATCGTGCCTAGTTGTGAAGAGGATTACCAAAAGGCTTTGAGAGGTGAACCGCTGTGAGCAAGCACCACGAGAAAGACGACACCCTATATCCTTGTGGTTGTATTGAACGCAAGGTCTTGGACACAGGACACTATTGTGACCGAGTAACAACGAACGATTTTTAAATAGCTTTAGGGTTAGCTACCGACTGCTTTGATATGTGTGAACTGGAAGAACGTATGTCTAGGACTTTGTATTAGTTGGAGGTTACAAAAAAGTCATGATTTTCAATAACTATAACGCCGCACTTAATTATGCTCGGCAAAATAGAGGTAGTATTACACGTGAAAAATTAAGCAATAATTGGGAAGTTTCACTTTCAGCAGGTACTAGTCCCAGAAAGCATGGTGAAGCTGAAATTCCCAATGAGTATGGTGAATTTAGCCCGGTGATACCAAAATCTGAATTAGAGAGCCAATCTGATCCTAGTTATGGTCTGCATGAGCGAATTCAGCAGGAAATAACGGATGATAATGGGATAGATAAATGGATTTTGTATGGAGGTGGATATCAGTTAGTAGAAGAGTAGATTGTCTCGGTAAAAAGGATCTAGCCCAAGAAAACTATATTTGAGAGCGAAGCAAACTTCTCACCTCGATCTAGCCCTTATTTGACTGGATGGGGTATAGGTCTATGATTAGGTAATCAATAAGGCAGATAGATATGAGAATTAAAGTTATTGAATACAAAGGCGAAGATTACAGAGACGATAGAATGTTTGTTCTCAACCTAACTTACGGAAAGGAGGGAGATACTCCTAAATGGATTCTTCGCACCTACGAAAATACTGTCCGTCTTAGACCTTACAGCGATTATTGCTTTGACTCCAAAGAAGAGGCTGTAGATTACCTAAAATCCGTTGAGTACAAAGTGCCTCTTATTTCTAATAATGGCAATCCCTTAGATGTCCCTCCAGAAGTTGAAAATAAATGGGATTATTTTAATGAATGGCTGGAACATAGACATTTATTTTCTGCTATGTCAGAAAAGCAGCATTGTACTTTTGATAGAGATAAAAGGGGCTATAACTTCATGAAAGATTATGCTCGTAGCGAACTAGTGAAAGATGGTTTTGAGCAAGAGTTTTTCCCAAATGGAAAAGTAAAGATGGAGGGAACGTACAATACAGGCTTCAAGGAGGGTGAATGGAAGTCTTACCATGAATCTGGAGAGCTTCATATTCATTGTTTCTATAAGAATGATTGTAATAATGGCCCTTACCAAAGATTTCATGAGAATGGAGCTTTAGCTTCAAAAGGAAACTTAATTGAAGATGCTCAAGACGGAGAATGGCAATATTTTGATGAAGATGGAAACTTGACCGAAACGAAGGTGTTTTAGCAATGGTGTTGAAATTGAGACATCTGAATATTGAGAACACTTTGCATAGGACAAAAGCGACAGTATTTTTAGATAGTTAACGTTAATGCATACGAGGAATTTTAATGGCTAGCATTAAACGTAGGATTGACGCGGACAGGGCCAGTTTGATGGAAATGGTGCATCTTGTCGACGCTTTAAATTGGATTACGCTGTCAGCAACTAAAGAAAGCATTGATTGGTCAGCGCATATAAAGAAACATATTCCCTTGCTTACAAAAAAGCAGTTGAAAGCTAGTCTTCAGAGCACTGCTGACATCTTGCATACATTAAAGGTCTGCTTTAGGCCTAAGTTTAAAGATGAAGATTGCCTTAAAATGTACGAAACTGCTATCTCCGGTTCACCACACCCCAACACGGCACACTATATTCAGCTAACTTGGTTCAAGATGCATTTTTCATTGGACAATGAAATTGGGGAAGGGATGGCTAGGTGGCCTAAGCATAGCTTAATAGAACTTCATAATAATGCAAGGGATGAAGCTAGGGGCCATAGAGTTGCTTTTATTGTTCCTGAGACAAGATTATATGAAGATATGGCGGTTTTATATAACAGAGCTTGGGCGTTGGAAAAACAGCCTAGTGCTTATAATCAAGATAAGGACTTTCTTGTCAAAGAGCTTAGGGCATCTATGTCCTCATGCGTCCTGATGGCATTAAATTTTGTAGAGTCGTATTTAAATGGCTTAGGCTTATGCATTATCCTAGACGAATCTAAAATGAAAACATTGAAAAGTGGTGACATCGGTTTGTTACTTGAAAAAGATCCCCGTGACGCGACTAGAACTAAATTTACTTCGTTTGAAAAAAAAATACTTTCATATCCAAGATTGTTTCTAAATGCGGATTTCCCTCCTATTCAACAAAGTAATTGTCCTGAGTTCGCAATAATTATGGAGAAAGGAAAAAAATACAGAGACTCTTTGGCTCATCCAAGTTTTTCACCTGATCTTGAAATAGATAATGTTAGTGGTAACTTTAATGTCGATTTTAATACACAAAAAATGCAGGCTATTATTGGTATTAGTTTCAATGAAGTGACTGAAATAATTGATGCAGCTGTAGGCTTAGTGAAACGAATTGATAAACTAACCTATGATTGGACGGACACTATTATTTTTAAAAGAGACGCAGATGGTAAGTTCCCAGATGAGTCGTTTGCATAGTGGGTAATACTGGACTAAGACCTCAAGGAACAGCGGTTAAATTTAAAGAAAAACCTGTATAGGATAGATATGAAACGATTACCGGCCCCTATCTATTACGAGCTGAGGCGATAAACACCACTTTGTAAGAACTAGTCATTCTTTGATCCTAGAAAGTTAATGATCTTACTATTTCTTCCGCTGTGCTTCGTTGATAGGCTTTCTCATCGACCGTAAGTATACTCATATAGGTTAGCACTACAGTATAGACAAAGCCTTGATCCGAATAAATTATGAAGCCCTCTTCAACCTGATCTTGTTTTTTAAGTCCGTCGAGATTAGAGTATTTAAACCACCCTTGGGGTGACGAACCCAGCCCATTCCTCCAAGTACACAAACCAAAGTCTGCTCCAACTTTTATTCCATCTGTCTTTTTGACATGGAGGGAGTAAGCCCTTGTTTCTGCGTCCATTGTATCCAGTGTCATTTCCGCTGTTTTTTGCTCGCTTCTTAATATCTGAAAAAATACAAATTGACCTTGTAAAAGTTTGCGTTCATCAATTATGTAGTAAAAATCTTGCTCATAATGGCCCAGCATCGCGCTAAACCCCTTATTCTGCTCAAGCACAGACCACTCTTGAGATTTTGGAACTCTGAATATAGCACCACAGGACATCTTGTATGGCTTAAAAGCTTCAAGTTGAACACGCTTTTCTATGCCAGGGATGTTAAGACCTAAGGTTGCCCCAAAATCAGGTGTGTTCTCGGGTGTCGCATAAGCCCAACCTAAAACAATTGCAACTATGACTACGAAAGGAAATGCTACAACTGAAGCGATCAGCAATAACATTAGACCAATAAACCCAGCATCGGAGGCTTTACCTATCAAAAATAAGGAGCCATTGATAAGCGATCTAATAAGTTTCCAGCCGATTACCAATCCAACTATAGCAACGGTAATGAGGAGTATTACTTGAAGAAAGTCCATTCTTTAAGATTACATACATCTGAGAAAATTAGAAATAGCTTAAACAGAGTTATTGTTCAGTAATCCAAGTTTTTTAAGCTCATCTATATTGCTCTGTTCTTTTGGGAGTAGATCGTTGATTTGACGAATTTGATGGTCAGTAAACTTAGGAGCCTCTTGTAGAGGTTTGTATACCAGACCACTTTGGGCGGTTCTGACGAATGAGAATAGCTTTGATACTTCAGATGCCTGTACCTTAGTTAACTGAATCCGAATGTTCCCAATGATAGGCCTTCCCTCACGTAAAACTACTAGAAGCTCAGATTGAATTGCCTGTAAACTATTGAATTGAGCCTTAGCTAACGGTGATAAATCTTTAACCCTCTCATCATAATCAGAAGAAATAAGTTCATTTATTACCCCAAAGCCACACACAAATGGCTCGAACTTAGCTAATGACTTTTTTTTCTTAGGCTTCGAAGTTCGACTTAGCTTACCGAGAACCCAATCTTCGGTCTCTATGATTCGTCCATCAGGCGAAAATAATGTCTTAATTCCATGTCGCTTACCGGCCTGATAATTAGCCTTAAGAAATAAAGTACCATCCGGATAATACATCTCATGGGGACCATCTTTTTCTCCGAACTTATAGCTCATCTTTGCGCTCAGCTGGCCATTTTCAAAGTAAGACTCTCTTTCGAACGAAGAGCCTAATGCAACCGTTGTTACAGCGAGCAGAATAAGCGTGAGTAACACGAATTTTTTCATATCAAAAGGGACTCCTTAAACTTGGAATAGTCATAATATTAGATATTTTCCAATTATTGTCCACTTCTTTAAACTCGTAGAACCCCCAAGCACTCGAGATTCTCTTACCACTTTCGTTTTTATATATTCTCTTGACCGAAAGGACATAACCGCCTACTTTGGGAGAGATAAAAGAAATGTCGAAAGCATCTGAGTGAGAATAATCGGGCAATATATGATCTTTTATAAACGAGAAATTATCAATGGCATCAAGTCTGTTACTCAAAGTAAGTGACTTGGACTTGAAGTCCATCTGATCTGCCATAGTATGAAAATCACTTTCTGCGAAAGCAGTCATATAGATATTGTATGTCGTTAAGATAGCCTCAAAATCCACAGAGTCGACATTGAGAGGATAGGTTACTTGAGGCACCTCTGTTGTTTCTAATGCCCAGATGCCAGCGACTGCTGGACTACTTAATAAAGCGCACACGAATAGGCATGAAACATATCTAACAATGATCATAATTAAACCCTAAAGGGTTATTAGCTCGAATGTTAAGACAACTCAAACAGCAATATGTTTCAAGCCCTAGTAACCGCCCTCTCTTAGCATCGCTTCGGCTTCTGCATTCATACCTTTTCTGACTGCAAATATTTGACCGTCTGGATCACGGCGTGCAATTAGAAGATCATTCAAGAATAGATGGGTGCCAGTAGAGCGCGTTGGCCCATTAGAGCTCTCTATACCGTTAATGAAATCCTCGGTCACTTTGGTATCAAGGTGTAATAGCCCAGTCGCCATACTAAGAATCCTCATTAAGTAATATGGGGAAATCATAACTCCGAGATAGGCCGAACCCACCCCGGGGATAGCCTCTTTTTAAAATGCTTTTACAGCGACACATAATAGCTAATGCCACTAGCATCATACTGCAAATTAATTCTCTCCCTTGACTCACACCAAGAGACTGCTTTATTGAGTGCCGGCAAAAACCCATTGAAGTCCCAGCTTTCACGAGGAACATCATAAATTTGATCGTCTGCAGCGGTAATATCAAATGTCGTCATTTGGTACACGCCTAATGGCCTTAGCTGATCGATATCATTAAGGCGACCCACATCAAGGCTAGAAACAGCAAATGTCAGCTCCAATCCGTCCATCACCATATCATCCACCCAACTAACTTTGGACTCCTCCTGAATAATTTCTGTATGAGAAAAAAGCGAAACACTAAATTGTACTGGTAGCATCTTCCCTTTAGCTTGGAGCAATTGTTTTTTGTTATAAGAGGCGAACAAGGCCGCCATACCGCCACCGCACTTTTCATCCACTTGAATAATGAACTTATTACCATGGGTAACATTGCCGTATTTACTTAGGTGCGGGATAGGTTTTAAAGAAAACTCCCATTCACTTTTAGCAAGGGTGTCCTCCTCTCCTAACCCATAGACGGATAGGACGCTAAGGGATATCCCCAATATTGTCCTTTTTAGGAGTCTTCTTGTATCGATGTTATTACGTATCGAGCCCAAAATTGCCGAGCCTTTGTAACCAATGGGGTGTGCCGCGTATGCCTGCGTTTTATGGAGTTTGTTCTTTAGCTGTCTCTCTAAAAGAAGGATGGCGAAGCAACTCGCCACTGCGATTAAAATAACTTGATGAATAATGTTCATATAAGCCTCTGTGTTAATTGACGTGAGATGACAAAGAAAGTCAATTAAGCCAAACTACTATGGCGTGGAATTGCTAGGCTATGGCATGGCAATGAAGAGTTATGACAGGTTATGGCAATTTGATAAAACAAAGGGCTAATCGGTTAACATAACAAAAAGACGCACAACAATAGGATTCCAACCCCATGGATAAACTAATCACCATTATTGAAGATGAGCCGCATATCGGTGAAAACTATCGTGATGCGTTTACCAAGCGTGGCTTTAAAGTCTCTTTATACTGCGATAAAGACACTGCACTGAGCGCAATGGCTAATCGTCTACCAGACCTTGTACTAATTGATTTAGGCTTAGGTGCCGATGCTGATGCTGGCTTTGATATTTGTCAGCAATTGCGGGCGCGTTCAAAAACACTGCCTATCGTCTTTTTAACTGCGCGAGATAGCGAAATCGATGAGATTAGTGGCTTGCGGTTGGGCGCTGATGACTATCTATCAAAAGATATAAAGATAGACCATGTTATTGTGCGAGTTACTGCGCTGTTGCGCAGAGTGGAGGCCTATAGCGAACTTGACCAAAATAGGGCTGACGTTCTAAAGGGCGACTTATGTATTAATGAGGACTGCATGCGGGTCAAATGGAAGGAGCAAGTACTTGATGTTTCGGTTACCGAATTTTGGATGATTAAGGCCTTGAGTGACCGTCCAGGGCATGTCAAAAGCAAAGACGCCTTAATGACTGCAGCCAACCTACACTGTGAGGACAATACTATTACGTCGCATATTCGGCGTATCCGTAATAAGTTTAAAGTTTTAGATTCTGATTTTGACCAAATCGAAACATTGAATTTAGCTGGTTACCGCTGGCGCCCGGACTAATCACGCGCAATGTCTATTAGAATCAGAGTTATCTTATTCCTTTTTTTACTCTCACTATACCCATGGGCCAGCATTCAGCATCTAAGACAAAGTGAAGAAAACACCCGAAGCCTTGAGGCCGACTATTTAAGTGATCGTGTTTCTGATATCGCGCAATTAATCAGCCTTAGTCCATCTGGTCGTGCCCAGAAAACTCAAGCGCAATCTGACCCGTTAACGGCAGAGGGCTTATTCTTCTATCCCCTAGCCTCGGCACCACAGATTGACGGATTTGCTGAGGAAGAGTGGTCTACTATTCCTGAATTGCGCCTGGGCGACAATAGCGCAGACTTTTCAATAAGCTATCAAGCAGCAATCAACGCTCAGAGGCTTTATGTTTTAATTAATGTAAAAGATTCTACCCCTGTCTCACAAAGCTATTACCGCTCACTACTAGCTAATGGCGACTATTTAGGGGTTAAACTTGGCTCAACTCGCACCTATTATCTGCGCTTAGGGTCACCTGGCAAGATCGACATCTATTATTTGGGGGCCAATGACACGCTGCGCAGAAGTACAGATATAGCAGCACATTGGCAGATTAAGGAAGAAGGCTACCAAGTCGAATTAATGACGTCGCTTAGCAACGCTAATAATCGCTTTGGTTTTTTTGCAGTCGACGCTCAAAATGATATAAGCCGCCCACCTGCAACACTCGGCAATATGGAGACTGCCCAACGATTTAAGGGTATTTACTCGATTGTCGATGCCGCAAAGGCACCCTACTTTACCCATCATGAACAGAAGCTTGCCACCACGCTTTCGCAACTTGCCAGGGTGGGCTTGCGACTACATGTGGTCGACAGTCGCTGTAACATTCTAGCGACCGCGGGGCAAACGCTCGCTCCACAAGATCTAGACGCTTCTTGGTTAACTAAAACACTGTACAACACCGTACTATTTAATGGTTCAACAGAAAACTATGATCGCAACCAAAGCTTTGCGTGCAAACAACACCTGACGTCAAAA
>ENA-ORXF01001146-ORXF01001146.1-marine-metagenome-genome-assembly--contig:-NODE-1146-length-17521-cov-3.722827_pt1 | contig 17521 bp, 27 predicted proteins | sample MGYA00237864_ERZ511476 | MGnify/ENA primary metagenome ERZ511476 (study PRJEB26306, sample SAMN06343908) | marine metagenome | isolation source: coastal waters | place: Atlantic Ocean: West Antarctic... | reverse complement strand
AAGAACATTGTGATTCTCTGCCAGACCACTACGCAAGCCTCTGTCAACTTTCAGACCGCTAGGATGTTTCGCTGTTAAACGAACCAACGTCGCGTTCTCAGACAGAGTATTGGTTATTTTTTTATTCATGTTCTAATCCTCCAATTAAATGAATAAAATTTGCTGATTTCGATTCTTTTGAATCAACCTGTAAACAGGTTCTGCTTTCGCAGTCATCAGTAGGAATTGCATTCCTAGATCAGCTAAAAGGGCCGAAGAACGTACCAGTAAATAATATTCTCCGGCCCTCTAATTTTCTATCTTTTCTATGCTTCTATTTTTTCTATACTTCCAAGTCCTGATGTTCCACTTTGAACTCCGAGTAAGTCGAAGTCTCTATCAGTTCCGATCTCATGTTGATGATCGACCTCACAAAGAAAATCGAATACTCAGGCGTGGGAAACTTCTTGATATAGGCGAGTGCATTTTCAAAGTAGCGTCCAACCACTTTGCTGTTTGCTTCTTTCATAACAGTGGCGAGTGCTACAACGGTCGCATACATCATGCCGATATTATCGACCACTTCGACCTCGTGGAACATTTCGCCATTGACAATATCGTCAAGATTTGGAACGCCTTCCTTCAGAGACACGAAAGAACAAAATTCAATCGCACCAGTCTCCCCAATGTCCGACTCAGCGATCATCTGCCACAACTCCTGCGGAGGTGCTGTTTTCAATGTGTCACTGAGCCTAACCCATGATCTAGGCGATGGCTGCGGCTTCATGACTTTGGAGTCAAAGACATTCAACCACTCGGGCTGATACTGGATGAAACCGAGGACATCTGTCTGGACGCCATTTCTAACCGCCCACGCTAGCCAATCGTTCGTGTCATGCTCGAAGTTAATCAGGGAAGTCCTGCCAATCACATGAGAAGGCAATTTGTTGGACCCTGCCCTGTCAGTTGCCCTGTTACCGGCGCAAATGATTTTCCAACCCTTAGGCATGGCGTACTCGCCTAATCGCTTCTCATAGATCAACTGACCCACGACGGCCTGAACAGACGGGTGCGCCTGAGCGTATTCGTCGAAGAACAATAGACCCTCACCTTCTACTGGTAAGTTTCCTAGAAATGCTCTTTTCTGACCGCCTTGATCATCAATGTAGGGCAACCCTCCGAGATCGACTGACTCATACAAAGACAGCCTAAAATCAATAAAACCGAATTGATTTTTAGTTGGCTTAATTGTGTCAATGACTACCTCTCTTTTGTCGGCCAGAATATCTGCAAGTTCACGAACAATCGCTGACTTACCGATACCTGTTCCACCCAACAAAAAGGGAGCGTTGCCGCCCTTTAATACAGATTGAATAATCTGCAATGCTTTACTTGGTTTCATGTAATCCTCCAATCAATTAAAACAAGTTTTTGCTAGCAGAAATGCTAGCGCCAAGACCAGATAACAAATTGCTATCTGGTTTCGCCTGAATCGCACAGGCTCATCGGTTGGCTATTCGTAGTGAGGACGCACTTCAGGAAAGTTTTTTCCTTTGTGCGGCTCGACATGTGCTTCGAGTGATCCCTCTCCCCATGCGCCGCCGCGCATCAGGTAATTGTCATCGCCATGACCATCAGGACCGACGCCGTCATGCGGACCATAGCCCATTTTGTATTGTGTGCTGCGCTTCTGCGTGTACTCTCGCTTCCAGTTCAAAGCATCATCCTCCAGTTTGAAAGGACCAGCCAGACAGGACAGGAACTCACCTCGATCATAGTACCAGCCGCCTTCCTCTGGTCCTCCGAAACAACGGTCGATCTCATATTGATTCACAAAAAATCTCATAATCTTATTCCTCCAATTTGCTAGCAAAAGTGCTAGCACCAATAGCCAATCGCAAGATTGGCTTTCATAGCATCTCAGCTAATCTTCAGTTGGCTCCTCCGTACATTCATTTAACAGAATTTGGAGTTTAGGCTGCAGGTTACTTTCGTAGTCTGACTCGTCAGCTAATCTGCACGATAGTTCTGAAATTATTTCGCTTGAGATCAATCTGCTTTTGAGAGCAGGGCTGATTTTAGCTATTGCACACACTCTGCGTTTGAGAGCAGGATTGACATTAGCTATTGCACACGCATCGCAGAAACCCCAGATGCCTCCACCGTCAACAGGAGCGTCACATTCAACGCAAGCATCCTTCATTTTCTCCAGATTTTCGCCTAACCACTCTTCGTAAGATACAAACTCGTAGCCACATGCCTTCGATTCGCCTCTGTACACTCGATATTCTTCGTACTTTTCTTCATCAAAATCACTCATAATTTTCCTCCTCGCGTTGCGTGAAATGACTATCTTGATGACTATCTTGACTATCTCAAAAAAAAAAAAAAACAAATAAAAAAAACAAATAAAAAAAAGAGATAAAAAAAAGCGGGGAGTTACCCCCGCAAATATAGTTATAATTTATCCTCTAGTAGATTTACCAAGACCGGAGTAACTCTCAAAAATGAGATTGGCTTGCCGACGCGCTTCATCGGTAAGCGATTGCTTGCGATCCCCAGTGGCTTGGGAAAACCGTAGAAAAGCTTCAAACGGCATCCCAAGTGCGGCAAACGCCTTGTGAGAGGGATTGCCAGATGCGATATCCTCCCATGCCGCCATTGTTGCCATTTTCATGCCGTTGCTCCTAGTTTCAAGTGCAGCGTTGTCAGCATCGCTTGAATCAAGCCAGACAATTCCCTTGCGGGTATGTGTCCGGTGTTCAATGGCGCAGAACATCCTGTACCAGTCGCGCACATTTGTTGCAGTTCGTAACCGCCGTAGGCTTGGCCTAACATAAAGGCGTGGGCTTGCGGCTCAAACTGGCCGGTGTCTTCGTTCTTCAGGTATGGCGTAACTGGATTACCAGTCAATTTATTAAGGGCTTTGATTTGCGCTTCTAATACCTTGGCTGTTATTCGTTTCATATCTATCCTCCTGTTTGCCAGCAGAATTGCTAGCACCAACCAAATTGATTGGTGACAACACCCCGTGGGATGTTGCCGTCATTCAACTAATTTCGACCTTCTACTTCAGCATCGGACGGTATCGTTAGATTTTGATGTCTGATCCACTCAAGTTCTTGTTTGCACTCTTTTTCCACTTCAGCATCAAGCGCTTTGAGAATCGCATTGATGCGGCGTGGGTTGCCAGTGATCACACACTCGCAACGCGGGTGTTCAGTGAAGAATTTTCGTTCGCGGGCCGTGGCGTTGCGATAGGTTATGCCGTCGACATCGCGGACAGTTCTTCTGCAGTAGTGACCAGCCGCTGAGTATTCGAGTTTCGAGTCAATATAGCTGACGCCCAGTTGCTGGCGGCGGTCCTTATTCGCTGGCAAAATAGATTCGCCATGTCTCCCGCGCCGCTCATAGAAATCAGATTTCATGGCCGCAAAATTATTTTGCAAGAGCGTGAAGAGCGCCCGCTCTTCGGCTGCCGACACGGCTAGATTTTTCCCGTTGAATTTAATCGTTTTCATTTTCTATCCTCCAATTTGCCAGCAAGATTGCTAGCACTAAATGACTATCTTGATGACTATCTTGACTATCTCGAAAGTCAAAAAAAAAACAAAAAAAAGAGACAAAAAAAAAGAGAAAAAAAAGGGGCCGAAGCCCCACAATCACATGCAATTTGTCATCCCCTTTCCGGTGTTTATTTCTTAAAGGGCGGTTTGCGCATTCGTTTTGCTCGCGCTTTCGTGCGTGGACCAGACGGCCCCGGTGACTGCCAGTCATTGCGTTTGTCTTCAGTTCCGAATGGCCCCTTGCCGGTAAAACGTTGTTTCGCTTTTAAGTGTCGTTGCATTTCAGCTTACCTTCACGATTAGGCCGTCGCGCATGGTCACTTCCGCGAACCATTTGCGGCGGTACGGATCAGGACCAACGACGGGAAATTTCCCGTTATCCCGGTACTCGGTTCCGAACACGCTCGTCTCGACGTGGCGTAACGGTTGGCCGATTGATTCTTTCAGCTGTTTTTTCGTTATATATGATGCTGCCATCATTTTTTCTATCCTCCTATAGTCACTAGCAGAATTGCCAGCAGAATTGTGCAAGTAAACACAAGACAAGGCACCCGTAGATGCCTTGCGATGTTTTCACTCCTTAGTATCCCAACCAGTCAAAAAGCGTTTTAGAATCGATAGTGGTTTCCCGTAGTGCTGGGTCTCCCGAACCACTCATTCCATGTTTGATGGCCTCGAAATTATCTCTAGTGCGGATTGAGCAATGATTTGAAAATGCAAAAAATGAATAGCCGTGCTCCTCTAGAATTTTTACGGCTGTGCAAAATCCAATGGTAGGGTTTACCTTTATGAATTGTTTAGCTGTGAAGAACTGCATGTTCTATCCTCCTATAGTCACTAGCAGAATTGCTAGCGCCAACCAATTGACTGGTGACAACACCCCGCAGGGTGTTGCCGTCAAGCAACTCAGGTAATGTCGTTTGGCGACTGTCGCTTAGTTGCATTTTGCTTGCACAACCGTTCGGATGCACGGAGGTCGCTTAACCACTCTAATCGTTTGTTCTGATCTCGCAGTAGCTCTTTTTCTTCCATTAGTGATTCCGGTACAGAGAAAACAGACGGAACCACTACGCTCACGTGAAAGCCAAGTTTGCGTATGCTTGCTATGTCTGATGCGTTTAATGTTTTCTTTCCCGTGAGCGCGACGAATTCTCTCGCTCGCTCACAGTCTGGATATATCAGACTGTTCCCGTAGACTTGTTTGATACTTACTTGAATATTCATTTCTATCCTCCGATGGTTTCTTGTGTCCCGATTGGGGCACTCATTCAGCACGTTAATTCGTGGACCTCGGAGGGGAGGCCGGTTACCGTTTTAGTTTGCGCCTTGAATTGACGGGCCGAGGATTGTTTCGTTCGGCGAATCAATTCCGGGCGCACGTTCCCCGGTAACCATTCTGCCAGTCTTGCAAATGGCCTCTCGGCCAACCCAGTTGCTTAATGATTAAGCTTCCAGTCTCTCCAGCACTCGCCACATTATTTTTTGACGCGGTTTCAAATGGGTTCACCCAAATGCACGAGAACGTCTAAGGGAATCTCCCTTACCCGGAGAATAGTATGAAACATCATTCAGCGCAACATATTTGCTAGCAATCCGTCAGCGTTCCAAAGTAGCCGTTACTGGTTAATAATATCGGCATGGCAAAACGTAAAACACCTGACCTTCGATTGGTCAAAAAAGAAACACCGTTAACCATTAAACAACGGGCGTTTGTTCGCGAGATTGTGCGTGGCAAGTTGGGCAGCTACAAAGAGGCTTACGCTAAGGTCTATGACGTTACGCTGACCAAGGCGGGTAAGGTTCCCAAATGGGTGGAAGTCGAAGCCAGCAGGCTTGTAGCTCGCCCTACGATTGCCCTAAGCATCAGGCAGGCGATAGAACGGAAAGACGTTAGTCAGGTAGCCTCAGGACTGCGAACACGCAACTATGTTATCGAGCAGCTATACAATCAGTCTGTCGAGGCTGACAGTTCAGCGGCCAGAATCAGAGCGCTGGAATTGCTTGGGAAGTCTGTCGCGTTATTCACTGATGTCCATGAAGAACGCAAGGCTCGCGACACGGACGAAATCGAGCGCGATATAGAGATGAAACTTGAACAATTGCTAGCGGAATCAGGTGACCAGTAAATAATTTTATCCACAGAGTTATGCATGCCAGGGCGAGCATGCGCTATCGAGCAACCGCAACCGTTGCAGCCTGACGTGGTTAAAATTTGACCAGCCGCTGAGTTCCCGCCTGTGGATAAGTTCGCCCGCACCCGCCCGGTCATCCAAAACGCGCCCAGCCCCGGAAATCGACCCCCACCCCCCTTGTACGAGATCGGGTACCTGACGATCATATATACATAGTGTTCTGCTCAGGATATGAGTAATTTTTATGTACCCCCCCCTATATATTGCAAAATGATAGCAATTACAGTAAACTCAATATATGTTTTTTACAGAAAAGCCTATAAGTCCCACACCCCCCTATAATATATTTTCAATTTATTTTGATTTTTAAGTTGATTTTTCTGTGAAGTGGTGCAAAATGATAAAATCCAGAGATAGGTATACTCTATACCTACTTAATACATAGTATGTACTTAGTAAGTGCCTACCTATATGTACTTAATAAGTTTTTTTTAGAAGCAAGTATTTACTTACCAGTAAGTATTTACTTAGTAGGTATATATGGATAATTTTAAATGGGATTAAAGCACTGAATGCGCCAGTCTGGTGCCCCAAGCGCTAGACCTTGAGTGCGCCTGTAAGGCTTAAGATGGCAGGCTGGCGTATTCTTTTATGGGGCACCCCCGTTAATGAATAAAACTTTACTTAAGCAAATACAAAGCCTGCCTAGTAGTCAGAAAAAAGAATTTATAGACTTAATTGAGGAATATGAAAAGTCTGAATCTAGGAAGAAGTGTAATGACAACTTCATGCCTTTCGTCACAGAGATGTGGGCAGCATTTATTCATGGAAAGCACCATGAGATCATGGCAGAGGCATTTGAGCGAGTTGCCAATGGTGAATTAAAGCGCTTAATCATCAACATGCCGCCCCGGCATACCAAATCAGAGTTTGCTTCTTACTTGCTACCCGCATGGTTTCTCGGCAAATACCCCGATAAGAAGATCATTCAGACAGCGCATACTGCAGAATTAGCAGTAGGCTTTGGCAGAAAGGTCAGAAACCTGGTTAATAGTAGAGACTTCAAAGAGATATTCCCTGATGTCAGTCTGCAAGCAGATAGCAAAGCAGCAGGACGATGGAACACCAACAAAGGCGGAGAATACTTCGCTATTGGTGTTGGTGGTGCGGTTACAGGTAAAGGTGCTGACCTATTGGTCATTGATGACCCGCATTCAGAGCAAGAAGGCGCTAGTTCAGACATAAATATCTTTAATAAGGCTTATGAGTGGTACACCTCAGGACCACGACAGCGTTTACAGCCTAATGGGGCCATCGTAGTAGTGATGACAAGGTGGCATGACAAAGACCTAACGGGTCAAGTGGTAGATGCCAGCATAAAAAGAGGTGGTGCAGATCAGTGGGAAGTTATTGAATTACCCGCTATTTTGCCCTCTGGAAGCCCATTATGGTCACAATTCTGGAGTTTAGAAGAATTAAATGCACTTAGAGCAGAGTTACCCAATAGTAAGTGGATGGCTCAGTACCAGCAAGACCCAACCTCAGAAGAAGGTGCGTTGGTCAAGCGAGAATGGTGGAAAACATGGGAAGGGGTAAAACCACCTAAGTGTGAGTTCATTATTCAATCTTGGGACACAGCCTTTATGAAGAACCAAAGGGCTGACTATTCAGCTTGTACGACATGGGGTGTGTTTTATATTGAAAATCAAATCGAAGGCAAGTTTGCACCAAATTTAATCTTGTTGGATGCATACAAAGAAAGATTAGAATTTCCAGAGCTTAAAGTAAGAGCGATGGAGAAGTACAAACAGTATCAGCCAGAAGCTTTTATTGTCGAAGCAAAGGCGGCAGGAATGCCATTAATTTTTGAATTAAGGCAAATGGGTATTCCAGTGCAAGAATATACCCCAAGCAGGGGTAATGACAAAATATCAAGAGTGAATGCAGTATCTGACTTATTCGCATCAGGCGTAATTTGGGCACCCGAAACCAGATGGGCCGAAGAAGTCATTAATGAGTTTGCTGGCTTTCCTAATATGCAGCATGATGATTTGGTTGATAGCAGTACGCAAGCCCTGCTAAGATACAGGCAAGGCGGCTTTATATCTGTCCATTCAGATGAAGAAGATGAGCCTTTAGAGCACAATAGAATTGCAAATTAATACTAATGAAGATTTATATAACATCTTATACCCTTGATGGTGATGAATACGAAGGGCCGCAAATCCGTGCAGATTCATGGGATTCCGCTAAACATGCAGCAGAATTAAGCGGATTAACCTTGCATGGAGAACTAACAGATATTCTTCAAGATATTATCGATCAAGCTTTAACTGAAGATTTAGATAATAGAGTTTTACACTAGGAGTTATTTTGGCTATAGAGAGAAAACCTGCAACGCCTATAGAGGGTACGATTGAGCAGGAACCAGAATCGGATTTAGAGATTGTAATCGAGAACCCAGAATCAGTGGCTATTGATACTGATGATGGAGGAATGATTATTGATTTCGATCCTTCTTCGGGAAAAAGAGGTGAAAGCGAATTTAATTCTAATCTAGCTGAATATCTTGATGATAATGAACTAGATAAATTAGGCAGTAAATTAATTGGCGAATACACAGCAGATAAAGATTCAAGAACCGAGTGGGAAGAAACCTATATAAAAGGCCTTGACCAACTGGGTTTAAAAATAGAGGACAGAACAACCCCCTGGGCTGGGGCGTGTGGAGTATTTCATCCTATGCTCTGCGAAGCAGTCATTAGATTTCAGTCGCAATCAATATCTGAGATGTTTCCAGCTCAGGGACCAGTTAGAACAAAGATTGTTGGCAAAGCAACAGATGAAAAAGAAAAGCAGTCAAAGCGAGTTGAAGATTACTTAAATTATCTTTTGACTTATGAAATGTCAGAATACCGATCTGAAACAGAAAAGATGTTATTTTCTTTGCCTTTGGCGGGTTCTGCGTTTAGAAAGGTTTATTACGATCCTAATTTAAACAGACCTCGTTCTATATTTGTTCCCGCCGAAGATGTAGTAGTTAATTATGGTGCAAGCGATTTAGAAACCTGTGATAGAGCAACGCATATTATGCGTAAATCTGCCAATGATGTTCGCAAGATGCAGGTTAGCGGATTTTATAGGGACATAGAGCTTTCGACATCAGATAGTCAATATTCTGATATTAAGAAAAAATATGATGATATGACCGGCGAGTCTAATACCTTTAACTATGATGATCGTCACACCATTATCGAAATGCAGGTTGATTTAGACCTTGTTGGTTATGAAGATACAAATGAACAAGAAGAAGAAACTGGAATTGCTTTACCTTATGTTGTAACAATTGATTATCCAAGTAGTGCAATTCTAAGCATCAGAAGAAATTGGTATGAAGATGATTCTGCTAAATTAAGAAGAATGCATTTTGTTCATTACCAATATCTTCCTGGAATTGGCTTTTATGGTTTCGGTTTGATTCACATGGTAGGTGGACTTGCTAAATCAGCAACATCTATATTAAGACAGTTAGTGGATGCTGGCACCTTGTCTAATTTGCCCGGAGGTTTAAAGGCAAGAGGTCTTAGAATCAAAGGCGATGATACTCCAATCATGCCGGGTGAGTTTAGAGATGTAGATATTCCTGGCGGTGCCATTCGAGATAACATCACCTTTCTACCTTATAAAGAGCCATCAGCAACTCTGTACCAGCTATTACAAAATATAGTTGAGGAAGGCAGGCGTTTTGCTAGCATGAATGACATGAAGGTTTCTGATATGAATAATCAGGCACCTGTAGGAACTACCTTAGCGCTGCTAGAAAGAAACATGAAGGTGATGTCTGCTGTGCAGGCTAGGCTCCATGCTTCAATGAGAAAAGAATTTGATATATTGGTAGATATAATTAGAGACTTTACTGAACCGACTTATCCTTACGAGATGGATGAAGAGGAGTCTATTAAAGTAGAAGATTTTGATGAGAGAATTGATGTTCTTCCTGTATCTGATCCCAATGCTGCAACAATGGCACAAAGGATTATGCAATATCAAGCTGCTATGCAATTAGCACAATCAGCGCCTCAAATGTACAACTTGCCTGAATTGCACAGACAAATGCTAGAAGTGCTAGGAATCAGGAATGTAGAAGATATTGTTCCATTAGATGAAGATGTGAAACCTGTTGATCCAGTTAGTGCTGTTCAGAATATTATTAATGGCAAAGCTGTTAAGGCTTTCTCATTCCAAGACCATGAAGCACATATACAGACGATTGTAGCTACGCAAGAAAATCCAGAAATTATGCAACTGGTAGAAACCGCTCCGACAGCGCCAGCAATTATGGCAGCAGCATCAGCCTATGTTAATGAGCATTTAACAATGCAGTTTAGAAAAGAAATTGAAATGGAGATGGGTGTAGAGCTACCGCCTGAAGGTGAACCCTTACCAGCGGATGTTGAAAAACGTATATCATCTATGGTTGCAGAGGCAGCTACTAGAGTTTCAGCTACATCACAAGCGAAAGCACAACAAGAAAAAATACAAGAACAACAAAAAGACCCATTGATAATGGCTAAAGAAAGAGAGATAGCTATTAAAGAGGGAGAATTACAACGTAAGACAGAAGAAGGCAAAGGCAGGCTAGAGTTGGATGCTCTAAAAGCAACAGCCAATGTAGAGTTAGAAAAGAAAAGGCTTGAAACACAATCTGAAATTTCAGGAATAAATATAGGACAGCGTATTGCTAGCGACTTGCTAGATGCTCAACAACTTAAAGATAAGCAGGCCAGGGAGGATTACCAAAAAGGTGTTGACATCGGAATAAATATAGCGAAAGATAGCAATAAGAATGAATAACAATATCACTGAGCAAGCACAAAATATGGAAGGGCTATCTCTTTCAGAATTTATGAAAAAAAGGCTCAGAGAGTGTATGAATCAACATGCTGACCATATTTCAACAGGAGCTTGTAAAGATTACAGCGACTACCAAAAGATGGCTGGAATAATCGAGGGCTTGGCCCTTGCGGAGCGTGAATTATTGGATTGGGTTGAAAAGCACATCCAAGAATGACAGGAACTCGATCCCTAAAGATCGTGCAAAATATGACAAAAGAAGCCTTAAAGACTATATCGGAACCTGAAAGCATAAAAGAACCTATTGTTTCAGAAAAAATAAAAAGCCAACTTCCTGAGCCTAAGGGCTGGAAAATATTGGTAGCTATGCCTCTAGCTGATGAAAAAACTAAAGGCGGCATTCTTAAAGCAGCATCTACTGTAAAAGATGAGGAATTGTCTAATATATGTGGATATATTCTCCAGCTTGGAAAAGAATGCTATCAAGACTCAAAGAGATTTCCCTCCGGGCCTTGGTGTAAAAAAGGTGATTGGGTTATATTTCGCGCTTATTCAGGCACTCGTATCAAAATGTATGGACAAGAGTTTCGTTTAATTAATGATGACACAGTGGAAGCTGTTGTTGATGATCCTACAGGAGTGGTAAGAGCATGAGTGAGCAGCATACTGAAATAGTAAATGAAGAGCCTAATATGAGTGAGGCAACCCAATCTAAAGAAGATAGGTTTTTTGGGGTTACCACAGAAATTAAAGGAAAATCTTCTGATGAAATTGAAATAGAGATAGTTGACGATACTCCAGAAGAAGATCGTAGACCTAGAAAATCCTCAGAAACCGAGTCTAAAGTTGATAATGATGATGTTGACCAAGAAATATCAGATTATAGCCAAAGAGCCGCTGATCGCATCAATCAAATAAAATACGAATACCACGAAGAGCGAAGAGCAAAAGAATCTTCTGATAGAATGGCTAAGGAAGCTGCGATTAGGCTTCAGACCATGATGAGTGAAAACCAGCGCTTACAGCAAATGGTAAATCACGGCGGGGAAGCATTAAATAAAACAGCGCATAACAATGCTTTATGGGCAAAACAAAGCGCTTCAGAATCATTTAAAAAGGCTTATGAAGAAGGAGATGCTGATGCAATGGCTGCAGCGCAACAACTTCTTTCTAAAGCAACACTGGCAGAGCAGCAATCAGGCTCAACTGCACAGCAAATGCAAAACCAAATATTGCAAAATATGCCTGCCGTACAGCAGGAAGTACAACAAGCTCCACAACAAAAATTAGACCCTGACATGGAAAGATGGTCAAAGAAGAACCCCTGGTTTATGGGTTCAGAGCCTTTTCATAAAGAAATGACATCATTTTCTTTGTATGTGGATCAGAAGTTAACGAAAAAAGGCATTAGCCCAGCTACAAAATCTGAGGAATATTATTCAGAAGTAGACAGGGAGATGCGAAAAGAATTTCCAAGCTTTTTTGGTGTTCAAGCTAATAGTAATTCAGAAATGGTTACTATTGAAGAAATGCCAAAACGACAACCACAAACAGTTGTTGCATCCGCTTCGCGGGATAGCGGAAACAAAAAACCCACGCAAATACGCCTGTCAAAGACCCAAGTTCGTTTAGCTCGTCAGCTTGGAATCACACCAGAAACGTATGCAAATCAATTATTGAAGGAGAGTTAACATGACAAAGCAAAAGAACACTACTGATAATCACCAAAATCAAGTGGAGGCAGCTTCCGTCAATACGACTCCTGCAAGCCAAGAGCGTAGCCCCAGGGCTTTAGACAGCAGAGATGCTGCCCAACGTATAGCAAGTTGGGAAAATCCTATCAATTTACCAGACCCCGACCCACAAGAAGGATGGGCATTTAGATACATCAGGACAGCCCTTTTAGGCGAAACTGATAATACTAATGTATCAAGACGATTTAGAGATGGATGGGAGACTTGCCGACTGGAAGATCACCCGGAACTTAAAAATCAAATGATGGACCATAAATCTGAATGGGCTGAAAAAGGGAATATAGAAATTGGTGGACAGTTATTATGTAAGATGCCACAAGAGCTTGCGGAAGCAAGGGATCGACACTTTAGAGATAAAGCTCACACTCAAATGGAATCCGTTGATAACATATTTTTAAAAGATAACGATTCTCGTATGCCTAAACAAGTATTTGAAAGGAAATCGAGAACGACTTTTGGTAAAGACTCTTAGAGTCTTAATATTAATAATATTTAGGAGACAATTATGTCATCAAGTGCAACTCCTCATGGAGCAACGCCTGTTGGATCATTAGTGTCTTGTGCATACAATGCGAAAGTTACACATTACAAAATCAAAAATGCGTATGGAACATCCATATTCTTTGGAGATGTTGTAAAGTGGGCTGACGATAATCCTAATACGACTATAGCTAAAGATACGGGCACTACTGCCTGTACCCCTATAGGAATATTTCTTGGGTGCGCTTACACTGATCCAACAACCAAACAATTTACGCCCAATCAATATTTCCCAGCTTCAATAGCTGCGGATGATATTGTTGCGTATGTTGCGTCCGATCCGTTTTTGATCATGCAAATGCAATGCGATGGTGCAGCAGACCAAGATGATCTTGGTAAAAACTGTGCTATTGTTCAAACCGCAGGATCAACTGCAATTGGAAGAAGTAAAGTCGCTGTTGATATATCTACTGTTGCAACCACCTCTACACTACCTGTAAAGATCATTGATTTTGTTAATGGTCCTGATAGTGCTATCGGTGATGCTTACACGGATGTATTAGTAGTATTCAACTCTCAATCCGCTTTCGGTACAGGCGGGCACCAGTTGCTTAATGCAACCGGCGTAGGTTAAGGGGATAAGTTATGGCAGCTATATCGAGAGCACAAGAGCTGAAGCAGCTTCTCCCAGGACTTAATGCCCTGTTTGGAGAGGAATACTCTAAGTACGAAAACGAGCATGAAGAAATCTATGCAACTGAAAATTCCGAAAGAAGTTTTGAAGAGGAATTGAAGCTGTCGGGTTTTGGTGCGGCGCCGGTTAAAGATGAGGGTTCGGCTATCAGTTATGATACCGCGCAAGAGTCTTTTGTTGCTCGCTACACCCATGAAACAATCGCAATGGGATTCTCCGTAACGGAAGAAGCGATGGAGGATAACCTCTATGTTTCTCTCTCTGGTAGATATACCAAAGCATTGTCTCGTGCAATGGCGTATACGAAGCAGGTAAAATCTGCTTTCCCGTTAAATAATGGATTCACTAATAGTTACCAATCAGGTGATGGCGTAAATTTATTTACGGCTTCAGGTGATGGTGTAACTGGCGGTGATGGTCACCCATTGGTTAGCGGCGGTACGAACTCTAACAGACCGTCAACTGCTGCAGATTTGAATGAAACGTCCTTAGAAAACGCCATTATTCAAATTAGCAAGTGGACGGATGAGAGAGGACTCAAAATCGCAGCTAGGCCAAAGAAGCTAATAGTTCCAACTGATCTTCAGTTTACAGCTACTAGGCTTTTGAAGAGTGATTACAAAGTCGGCTCTGCTGACAATGATGTTAATGCAATCGTCACAAACGGTGTGATACCGGAAGGTTTTTCAGTTAATCATTATTTAACTGATACTAATGCTTTCTTTATCGTCACTGATATACCCGATGGCATGAAGCATTTTGTTAGAGCGCCAATGACTACATCTATGGATGGAGACTTTGACACTGGTAACGTCAGGTACAAAGCTAGGGAGCGGTACTCTTTTGGAGTATCTGATCCACTTGGTATTTGGGGATCACCGGGAAGCTCATAAGAGCAATCAGGAAGCCCCTTCGGGGGCTTTCTTTTTTTATATCTAGGGATAATTTAATTGTCTATCAACTGCCCCTAGCAGACTTCGCCAAGATGATAGATTTATTCTCTTTAGGAGGGAATTATGGCTAATACAACTTTTAATGGACCAGTCCGGTCCGAAAACGGCTTCGAACAAATCAGCAAAAGCTCTACGACAGGGGCTATCACAACCAATTTAGATATAGACAGTAGTGGTAATATTACTACTACAGGTTATCTTTCTGCATATTCTAATGTAAGCAGCATTACTGCTGCGACCAAATCAGTAGAATCCACTGATTCAGGTACGGTTTATACGTTGAACCGAGCTGCAGGAATCGTGGTTACTCTTCCAACTGCGGCAGCAGGGCTTAGTTACACGTTTATCGTCGGTACAACCTTTACAGGCGCAGGGCAGATCAATACGGACAACAGCAGTGACTTGTTCTCTGGTTTTGCTCATTTGTTTGACCCGGCAACCGCAACAGACATGAATACCTTTATTCCTGATGCCAGTAATGATGACACCATTGATCTGGGGACGGCAGGGCAAGGTTGGCTTGTAGGTGGTGTAATTAGATTGGTAGCGACCAGTGCAGCGGTTTGGCATTGTGAAGCCTTTCTTCATGGTGATGGTACATTGGCTACACCGTTTGAGTAGTTAATTGTTAGTTGGATGGAGCTTCGGCTCCATCTGGCTATTTAAGGAGATAGAAATGGCTGATGCAGTAACCTCCCAAACTATTGAGGACGGAGAAAGAAATTGTATTATGAAGTTTACCAATGTCAGTGATGGCAGTGGCGAATCCGCAGTAGCTAAAGTAGATGTATCTGCCTTAGCAGCTAACGCAGCAGGTACTTCCTGTTCTGAGGTTAGAGTAATGCGAGTGAGCCATGCCATCGTTGGTATGTCTGTCCAAATGTTTCTTAACGCTAGTACTAATGTTCTTTTGATGCAATTAGCTGAAAGTAGTAATGGACATATGGATTTTAAAGACTTTGGTGGTATTCCAAATAATTCAGGTAGCGGTAAAAACGGTGACATTCTGTTTACAACAGTAGGTCACGACTCAGGAGACACTTATTCTATCGTTTTAGAGATGGTAAAAGTATATTCTGATTAATTAGGAGAGAACAATGGCAAAAAAACAATATGTCATTTCTGAGACTGGCGAATTTCCCGCTAAATACATGGTTCTAAGATTGGACGATGATAGTATCTATCGACCTATTTTTGGTCCTGATGCTGATTTAGTTGATGCAGAACGTAAATGTGGTGAAATGAATGCAAAAGAGAATTTTGTAGCTGATGAAGTTCATGTTGACGTAAAAGCGCCAACTAAGAAAAAAGCTACAAAAGCGCCAGTTAAAAAGAAAGCAGCTAAAAAAACTGTAGCTAAAAAATCTACAAAAAAATAAAGGAATTTATTATGCCAAATAAAGATATGGGTTTAAAAAGGAAAAATAAAGGTACGTCGGGATATATGGGCGGAGGTATGAGTAGGAATAAACCTAACGCTGAGATGATGCCACAAGCTCCTATGAGTTCTATGTATCGTAAAGGTGGAAAATTTAACATGGGTGGTGGAACTGAAATAGGCAAAGAATCTTCTACAAAATCATACAAAGAATATGTTAAAAAAGCATTTGGTGGTGGACCAACTAGCAAGAGAAAAGCCTAGTTAGCTTTCATTGCTTAGGCAGGCTCTTAAAAGGTGGAAGTGTTAATACAGGATAAATTATGGCAACAAGTGGAACTACTACATTTAACTTAGACATAGGCGATATTCTAGAAGAAGCCTATGATCTTTGTGGTATGGAAATTCGCTCAGGCTACCAGTATCGTGGCGCTAAAAGAGCTTTAAATCTAGTTTTTTTGGAGTGGCAAAACAAAGGTACAAATCTTTGGTCTATTGAGCAGAATACACAGGCCATTACTGCTGGAACAAATAGTTATGCGTTACCAAGCTCTGCCTTAGATGTTGTTGATGCTTTTATTAGGACAGATTCAGGAGATATTAGTAAGCAGTTCGATCAGCGTTTAAATAGAATTTCAAGGACTGAATATAATCATCAGGCAACCAAGCTAAATCAGTCTAAACCAACTCAGTTTTATATAGATAAAGGCACCTCTACATCTAATATTGTCTTATGGTCCACCCCAGATAGTACAGCAACATATACTTTGGTTTATGACTACATCCAAAGAATAGAAGACGTAGGTGAGCCTACTAGCAATAATGCAGATGTTCCAGCAAGGTATTTGCCGTGTTTGACTTATGCGTTAGCTTATAATATTGCTTGCAAGAATCCAGAGGCTTTAAATAGGATTCCTATGATTAAGCAAAGATATGATGAATTGTGGGACGATGTTAGCGATGCTGATAGAGAAAAAGCATCAGTGCGATTTGTTCCTGACTTATCATATAACAGTTACTAAAAGTTATGAGTTATGCAAGAGCATCAAGAGCTTTAGGAGATTGCGATAGATGCGGATTTACCTATAAGCTAAATGAATTGCACTATCAAATAGAAGATAGCAAAAGAAATGGTTTAAGAGTTTGCAGGGAGTGCCTTGATGAAGATCAGCCTCAACTTAAACTTGGCGAATTAAATATTGTTGATCCTCAAGCATTGTTTAACCCTAGAGTTGACAGAGGAGAGGCTCATTCTACTAGATATGCTGCATGGAATCCTATAGGTGGTGGAATGGTCCAATTTGGATCAAGCACTATGGGACTTAAAATGGAAGGCAAAGTAGGAAAATTAACAGTGAGTACATCATAATATGGCTTGGACATTTACAACATTGAAATCAGCTATACAAGATTATACTGATAACACTGAAGCATCTTTTGTTTCTAATATGACAAATATAATCGTACAAGCTGAGAATAGAATAATTAAATCCGTTGAACTTCCTAATTTTAGAAAGAATCAAACAGGAACATTTACAAGTGGTAATGCTTATTTAGCAACCCCAACAGATTATTTATATCCTTATTCATTAGCTGTTATAGATAGTGACAGCAATTATAATTACTTACTTAATAAAGATGTTAATTTTATAAGAGAAGCATATCCAGCATCGGCTACAACAGGCGTTCCAAAGTATTACGCACAGTTTGATGATGATTTTTTTATAGTTA
>ENA-ORXF01001144-ORXF01001144.1-marine-metagenome-genome-assembly--contig:-NODE-1144-length-17555-cov-4.066541_pt1 | contig 17555 bp, 10 predicted proteins | sample MGYA00237864_ERZ511476 | MGnify/ENA primary metagenome ERZ511476 (study PRJEB26306, sample SAMN06343908) | marine metagenome | isolation source: coastal waters | place: Atlantic Ocean: West Antarctic... | reverse complement strand
CAAAGATAATCGTCTAATGAATGATCGAGCATCCTCAGTAGATGCGCAAGGAAAAGCTAATGTTTCAAACGGAACATTTACACATCAAAACTTGCATGCAATTTCTGCAGCAGGTTCGGGTAAAGACAACAATATTATTAATTCTTATAGATCAGCTGCTAGAATAATAACAGATCCAATGGCTTCGAGAGTTAATATTGTCGCTATACCGGGAATTAAAGAACCTTTTGTCACAGATTTTGTAAGTGATCTAACTAGAGATTATAGCAAAGCTATTTATTTAATGGATATACCTGCTTATGATGATAATGGTAATATAATATTTAGTAAAACTACAAGACCTAGCGTTCAAGAAACAATAGATGTTTTTGAAGCGAGGGGTGTTGATAATAGTTACGCGGCAACTTACTTTCCAGATATGATATTTGCAGACGATATAAATAATACAGCTATATCGTTACCTTCATCGATTGCTGCACTTAAAGCTTTAGGGTATAATGATTCTGTGGCTTACCCATGGTTTGCACCAGCTGGCTTTAACAGAGGGGCCTTAAGCAATGTTTTGAATTCTGAGGTTAGACTTAATGCTGAAGATCGTAACGTATTGTATGAAGCAAGAATAAATCCTATTGCTAACTTTCCTAACGGAGGCTTTGTTATATTTGGACAAAAAACACTCCAACAAGATCGATCTGCACTGGATAGAGTCAATGTTAGAAGAATGCTTTTAGAAGTTAAAAGAATTATTTCAGATATTGCAAATAAATTAATCTTTGAACAAAATACACCACAAACTAGATCTAGATTTGTTGCAGAAGCAACACCTCAGCTGGCAACAATTCAAATCCAGCAAGGTGTTGACCAATTTAAAATAGTAATGGACTCATCTAATAATTCAAGTGAAGATATCGAACAGAATCGTTTAAATGGAAGAATTGTGTTAGTACCAACACGCGCAGTAGAATTTATTGCAATAGATTTCATTATTACGAATTCAGGTGTAAGTTTCGAATAATTAAGATAAACGGAGAAATTTTATGGCAGAAATAACATTTAAGTCAGCAGGTGTAAAAACTAGAGAAATAGACTTGTCGCAACCTAGGCGAACTGGACCGGTAGGCGTACCTGCTGGAATAATTGGTACTGCGCTTGAAGGTCCAGCATATGTTCCTTTAACTTTTGCGAATTATAGCGACTTCATTACAACATTTGGCGCTTCTGATGGTGAAAAATTTGGACCAATCGCAGTTAGTCAATGGCTAAGCAACGCACAAGCTGTTACCTATATGCGTGTTTTAGGTGCCGGAAATGGTAAACAAAGAAATACATCAACAGGCAAAGTAACAAACGCAGGTTTTACAGCTGGTAATAGAATTGTACAAGAAAATGGTTTGATTGGTAATAATAGTTATGCTGCTGCAACCGATAGTTCTGGTTACGGTCCTCAAGGTAGAACTTATTTCTTAGGCACATTCATGTCTGAGTCGAACGGAAGTACAATTTTTAGTGATGCTGGTATTCAACAGCTAAATGTTAAAGCAACTGCTGTGAATGCAATTGATCTAACAGGCTTTACTGCTGCAGGAGCTGATACTACTTTTGTATATACAATACCTGTTTTAGCAGGTGGTTCAGGGGTTGCAACTTCAATCTTATTAGACGATGGAGAGGCTGCTGACCCAGCTGAAGCCGCAAACAAAATAGCAATTGCATGCGCTGCAACAGCGACAAATTCTGATGCAAAAGTAGCAGGTAAGCTTATTTTAGCAATTAATGGAGTAGCTGATGGGCTTATTGATCCAGCTGACAGTGGTCAAGGAACAGGCACAACTGGCATTAAAGGAATCACAGCTGCACAAGGATCTTCAGATACACAAATTACTTTGACAATGGATAACATAGGCGTCGCAGGGAACGCTATAAATGCTTTGGCGGCAGATGCGCTTGTTGATCTTCGTACTTTTTCTGGTGGACAAGGCGGCGCAGTTCCGATTCTTCGCGGTGTTCTTTTAGCACCAAGTGGTGTAATACTTCACTTAAGTGGTGGTACAACACAAAATTCTAATGCACCAACTAAAGGAAATATTGCAACTAACAGTACACAAGGTCACACAACAGGCTCTGTTAACTTGGCAACCCAAGACTTTGTAATGTTAATGAATGGTTATAATAATTTAGACACATCAAAACTTACGCACATAACTGCTTCTTTTGATATGACTAGTCCTAATTATTTTGCAAATGTATTCAATACAAACCCTTACAAGATAGAAGAAGAAGGACATCTTCTTTATTCACATTACGATATATACCCAGATTTGGCTGTTGTTACAGGTAGTAGTGTTATAACAATAGGTGGCTATTCAGAATCATCAAACAGTACAGCAGAAGATATTGGTCTTTTATTAACGTCATCAATTTCAACAAGAAATGAAGGCTCGAGTTTGGTTCCTAATTACGAAGATTTTGAAGATAGGTTTTCACATGCGAAGACGCCTTTTATTATTTCACAGGCATTTGGTTCTGCTCCAAAAGATTTATTTAGAGTACATTTGCTTTCACCAGGTGAAAATACAGCAAATAAATTTAAATTCTCAATTGAAAATATTAGAAAAGCTAACACATCAAACAAAGAATATGGTACATTTGATTTAGTTGTACGTTCTTTTAGCGACACTGATGAAGAACAAAGAGTACTAGAGAGCTTTAGAGGCATATCTTTAAATCCAGGGTCAGATAGATATGTTGGTAGAGCGATTGGAGATCAAAATATTTATTATAACTTTGATGTTGGCTCAAATAGTCAAAAAATTATAGTTGATGGTAATCACCCAGTAAGGTCTAGATTTATAAGAGTTGAAATTTCTGATGATGTTGAGAATGGGAACGTTGATATATCAGCACTACCTATTGGTTTTAGAGGTCCTAATCACTTGGTTACCAGTGGTTCTTTACTTAATGCATCCGTTGATGCGCTTTGGAGTACTAGCAATATAGTTCAAGCGCTTAAAGAACCTCCTGTTCCTTATAGAGAGACTGTTGCACAAGGAACTGGTATAACAAAAAAGTCAGATCAAAGATTATTTTGGGGTGTTCAAACAACAAGAAAAACATCTGCCACACAACCTAACTTAATAGGTTTGCCCGATAATTCTTTTAAGTCCTTTACTAAGCATTTTCCTTCTCATAGAATAGATGTTATTAACTTTTCTGCAGGTAACAATGCCGGCGTTGCTGATGTTAATGGTACCGTATTAGACAGCGATAAATTCAATAATAATAAATTTACTTTAGAAAATATTCTTGTTCGGACTGGTTCTGATACTTTAGCAGATCCGGAATACTGGTTAAGCGCATCATATACACGAAAAGGTAACATCTCAGCTAATGAAACTAATAAAACGAGAGCCTTTAGCGTAGATGATCTAGGTAAAGTTGGTAATATTAAATTTGCTAAGTTTACATTCATGGCACAAGGTGGGTTTGACGGTGTTAACATTTTTGATGAAGAAAAATCAAAGTTAACAAACGTTGCTGTTAAAAGAGAAATGGATGATGCATTATCGTTAGGCGTAAATGATAATACAGTATCAGCATATAGAAAAGCTGTTGATATCATGGCTTCAAAAACCGATGTTGATATTCAAATACTTGCCATTCCGGGTTTAAGACATGCGTCTGTGACAGACTACGCGGTTCAAAAAGTGGAAGATCGATTTGACGCTATGTACATCATGGATATTGAAGAAAGAGATCAAGTTAATACTGTTATAACTTCGTCAATCCAAAAACCGCATGTATCAAATACAGTTACTTCTTTTAAGAATAGAGCACTGAACTCATCATTTGCAGCTGCATATTTTCCTGATGTGACTGTGACCGACCCAAACACTAACACACTTATCCAAGTTCCTCCATCAGTTGCAGTCTTAGGTGCGTATTCGCTTAATGATAAGGTTGCACATCCATGGTTTGCACCGGCTGGTTTTGCAAGAGGCGCACTAAATAGTGTTGAGGTAGCGGCTGTTAGACTAAATAGAACAAACTTAGATGATCTTTACGAAGCAGATATCAATCCTATCACAGCATTTCCAGGAACTGGTGTTACAATCTGGGGTCAAAAAACATTACAATCAGCAAATTCTGCTTTAGATCGAATTAATGTAAGAAGACTTTTAATTAATGTTCGTAGAAAAGTTAAAAATGTTGCAAACACTTTGTTGTTTGAGCCGAATAGAGAAGAAACTTTAGAAAAATTTACTGCCTTGGTTAACCCAATCCTCCAAAGAGTACAAGAACAAAGTGGAATCGATCGATACAAAGCAGTTATTGATACATCAACAACCACACAGGCTGATGTTGAGAACAATACAATACGCGGTAAGATATTCTTACAGCCAACGCGTTCAGTTGAATTTGTGGCACTTGATTTTGTTGTTACAAATGCAGGTTCAAATATCTAAGAAATAGATATATATAAATAGATTAAGGAGATTAAAATGGCAGAAACACTTTCAGTCACAGATATGTTACCAAACAAGTTCGAACCAAAAAGAGGTTATCGTTGGGTCCTTGCGATTGAAGGTATTGACTCATTTTTAGTAACTTCTACGAAGCGACCTGATATAAGTTTTCAATCTAGTGACATTAAGTTCATTAATAGTTATCGAAAAATATCAAACGGAAGAGGCGTGTGGGGAAGTATCACAGTTGACCTTCACGATCCGATTGCACCTTCTGGGGCACAACAAGTAATGGAATGGATAAGAACACATTATGAATCCGTTTCAGGTCGAGCAGGATATGCTGATTTTTATAAGCGTGATCTTCAATTAAAAATGTTAGATCCAATCGGTACCGTTGTAGAATTGTGGGATATCAAGGGCGCACAAATACAGTCAGCTAACTTTGGAACTCTAAGTTATGATAGTGATGAAATTATGAAAATAAGTTTAACACTTGACGTTGATAATTGTGTATTACAATTCTAAGCAATAATAAGTTTTTACAAATTAATTTAACTCCTGTATACTAACAGGAGTTTTTTTTTGGAGAAATAATATGGGAAATATACCCCAAAGCAATGTAATGAAAGATGATTTTGGTTGGGAGGTACCGGTAGAAAGTGTACCTTTACCTACTAGAGGCGTTATTTATTCACCTGATAGTTTACTGTTCAACACAGAGACTTTACAAATAAAGGCAATGACTGCTAAAGAGGAAGATATCTTGACTAGTCAGGCATTTATTAAAGAAAATATTGTCGTTGAAAAACTAATAGCTTCTTGCCTTATAGAGAAGTCAATTGATGTTAATGACTTAATAACCGGGGATAGAAACGCACTAATGGTTTCAATTAGAATAACTGGTTATGGTTCAGACTATAAGATTACACATGGGTGTAACAATTGTGGTCATGAAAACAAAATTAATGTTGAGCTTTCAAAACTAGGTATTAAACGGCTAGAAGTCAAACCGGTTGAGGATGGTAAAAATATTTTTGAATATCAACTACCCGTCACTAAGAAAGTAATACGTTATAAATTTTTAACCGGTCACGACCAAAAAGAAATAGCTATTACAGAAAAAAGATTAAAAAAAGCTGGCGTTGTTTATGACAATTCAGTTACTAATTTTTTAGAAAACACCATCTTGGCAATTGATGGTATTACAGATAAGAACAAAATTAAACACTTTGTAATTAATATGCCCGCATTAGATAGTAGATCTCTCAGACAGCACATTCGGCAATCTGAGCCAGGAATTGACATGACCTGGGATTATGATTGTAATAGTTGCAATCATAATAATGATATTGCCTTGCCGATAACCAGTGAGTTTTTTTGGCCCACTACATAGTTGGAGAGAATTAATTCTCGAGGAATTTTTCGCCCTCCAACTCCACCTCAACATGTCATACTCCGAGGTGAAAAAGCTTCCAATTCGATACAGGAAATGGTTTCTAGACCGACTAGCGAAACATTTTCATGACAAAAACAGTATTATGGAAAATACTAAAAATAACAACACAAGTGCTAACCAGCAAGATAACTCTTTAGCTAGATTATCACAGTTTGAAAATCAAATGAAAAAGTAAATCTTGTAATAGATATTTATGTAAAAGCGAGATAACTTATGGATAACAAAGAATTAGCAGACGCGATTACCGCAGCAATTAAAGAAGGCTTTAGTAATGTTAACACGTCTAGCACCCCGTCTGATATTAGTCCTCCACCATCTGAAAGCACAAAGAATACCAGGATTGAGATCAATACTGCTAATGTGGCGAATGCAGAAAACGCAATCGCAGACTTAGACAAGAATACAGACGGAATGTATTCTAAATTTAAAAAGATGTCCGGCGGTGTAACAGGCATTACTGGTGGTGTTTTTAGAGGTGTTTCACAGTCAGCCATAATAATGTCAGATGCTTTTGCAGATTTAAATGACGAACTAGATAGTGAGATCGACTATTTCCGTCAAATTCAGGAAAATTTTGGTGGAATATCTGACGCAGCATATATTTCAGGCGAAGAAGTCACCGGACTGGCCGGCCAAGCCTTAGATGCACAACAACATTTGGCGATGGTAGGCTCAGCCGGAAAAGATTCAATGTTAGAACTTAGTTCTGGTGCACTGGCTGGTAAAAATCTTTTAGTTGCACTCTTCAAAGATCCTCTTGAACCTGCAAGATTGTTTTCTGAAGTTATGGTTAATGTTGCTGAGGATAATATTACGCTAGCTAAGTCTCTAAAGAGTCAAGGCCATGCTGAAATGGAAAGAATTGCTTTAGTAAGAAAAAGAATGGGCGTTGATTCTTCTACAATGAGCGATATTCTTAGAAGACAATATGCTTTTACTGGTGAGGCTTCTTCAAAAATATTTGAAGATATTGCTAGTGTATCTGTTAACTTGGCAAAGACAACCGGTGGTTCAGCAAAAGATTTAAAAGATGATATCTTAGATATTATGAAAGACACTAATCTATTTGGAGATATTGGTGTCGATGCTGCTGGACGTATATCTGCTTCATTAAACACATTAGGGCTGGATTTTCAAACTTTTAAAAGTATGACTAGTCAGTTTATGGACTTTGATAATGCTGCTAGTAAGATGGGTGACCTTTCAGCACTTTTTGGAATTCAAATGGATGCCATGGAAATGACGTACTTGGCAAACGAAGATCAAGAAGAATTTATGCTTAGAATGCGAGAGGAAGTCTTGGATGCCGGTTTAGATGTTGAAAACATGTCCAAAACGCGACAACGAGCACTAACAGATCAATTAGGTCTTAGCTCAATTGAACAAATGCAACAGTTTATGGATACAGGGATCCAGATCGATCAAGATGCATTGATGGCGTCAACTGATGCAGCAAAAGATGCTGATGGGATGCAAAACGCAATTGAAGAGTTTGGAGGTGCTTTTGAAGGTGCTTCTAGAGGTTCTGCAGAATTTGAAGAGTCCTTGAGGAATCAAGCAAGATATACTGACGCGATAGCAAGAGACATCTTAACTGTTAGGAAAGAGTCAGAAGCATCAGTAAGTACAATACAAGACTTTAAATTATCAGACGAAGCCAAAGAAAATGCAAGAGTACTTTTAAACGCTGATCTTAATATGATGCGTGGGTTTAATAAAAAGATTTTACCGGTCATGAAAGACACAGCGCAAGCTGCAGCAGATATAACTGCTGAGATGGTGAATAAAGTAGCTACCACTGCGGGAGGAGGGTCAATGACTCGTGTTACAGTTGCCACAGGCGATTTAGGCACCTCAGTGGCAAACCTAAAAGATGCTACTAACAAAGAAGCCGAAAACATTGCAAAACGCAGTGAAAATATAGACAAGAGTATTGAGAATCAATCAGCTCTAACAGGTGATGTTGCTAGCTTAATTGACACATTAAAACAAAATAAAGAAATGAGAGTAAACTTAACACTAGATTCTGGTAAATTAAGCGACAAATTGTTTGCAATCCAAGAAGAAAAGAACGGCGGTAATATTACGTTTGTAACTGAGAAATAAGGAAACTATGAATTTAGAAGAAAAAATTAAAGAAGAAATATACGAATATGTTTTAAAATTTGGATTAAACAAAGATGAGTTAAAAGAAATTGATACTTATGTTCTAGGCATGCTTAAAGATTTTAAAACTATTATCGAATCGCAAAATAATGTTTTAAATGACAAAACGCAACTAAGTCAACTAAAAGAAATAATATTACAAAACTTAGAGGAGTCAAAAATTGTCTAGAATAACAAGAGAAACATTAAAAGATTTCCTTACGCAAAAAGGATCTACACAAGATTCAATATCAATTACTACTAGTACTACGCCAGATGGCATTGGATTAGAACCAGGCACAGAAGAAGAACTACTTGACTTGCTAGATGATACATCCGGTTTGTTAGGCGAATATTTGAAGTTTTTAGTTGACAACTCTTCCAATAATTTTAAAATCAAGACTGGTAACAGTTTAGCAGCTAGCGCAAACAAAGGTGATTCAATACCTATTGCTGATAGTATGGGTGCTGAAAACATTTTTGTTGAGCAAGGTACATTATTAAAAGCAAAACTTAATGAAAATAGTAATAGTAAACAGTTTGATGATTCCGGTACACCAATTACTGACTTAATAGATAAGACAGGTAATAACTTTTCAAATCATGACAAACTTAAAGATATTACTGGCCGGCCTTTAAGTACATCAGGGCAGACTTTAACAAACCCTAACGGCATAGAAAACGATATTGTACAAGCAACACAAAGAATATTTTTAAAAAACAATAGGTTTGCAAACGTAGGCGATGAAAATAAAACTTCATTTACATCAAAACCCCAAGATGTTAAAGAGTTTGAATCGTCAGAAAAAAATAACAACAAGGGTACATTAAACGTTCAAAATAAATTTGGTGTTTATGACCAGAATAACAGTATTGTTAGTTTTGATGATCTAAAAAAATTAGGTGCGTCATTATTATATAAAGCTTCTGGATTTGATCGAGGTGACAGTCCAAGTAGCTCTGGCAATATCGAGGATATCAGTGAAGGTATTACTTCATTAGACATAAACAACAACATAGACAAAAACACAGGGTTCAACAGTGTTAACTTTCGTAATCTTAGGAGTAAAAATGCAAAAGGTTTTCCAACTGGAGCATCAGGCGAATCTTTAAGGGCAGGAAGAGGCGATTTAATTGAGAACGATAATAATGCATTAGATAATTCTGATAGTATTGATAGTTTTGGTACAACTTATAATGATGCCTTTAGATTTACTGGAAAATCTATAAAGCTTCACAAAATACAAGCTGCTATATCATTAATAGCCCTTAAAAGTATTGCTGGTAACTTTTTTAATAGTTTTATGAATCAACTCAGGGATGCTGATAAAATTGATTTAGCATCAGACTCTGAATCTTATTTAAGAGAAAATTCAAAAGTTGATGTTGGATTGTATATGCTAGGAAAATCTAGAAAATTAGCATCACTAAAAATAGACAACCACATTATCAATAGTATCTTGACAAATACAACCTATCCATTTGGTGATGCTGTTGATCGAGGACTAGAAATAGTCTTAGGTCCAGATAAAGATTCAAATGATGAAGAAAAAATTATTAAAAATAATTTAATTGCTCAAAGCCCGGGTTACTGGTTAGCCATAGCCAACTCTGTGCTTAAGTCATACAAGACTATAGCAGGAAAATATGGTGCATTAAACGAAACTTTAGAAGTCAATGATTTATTTTTAGTCTATAGAGACTTAATATTAAAAAACAATTTTATTAAATTTTTCAATGTAATGGCAGTAATTGGTGATATCAGTCTTCAATCGACATCCGGAGTTAAAAATGCAGAATCTGATTTTAAACACCCGAGAGATGTAGACGCAATTCCAGATAATAGAGCAGTTCATAAGTCTAGGAAAAAGTCTGGATCAAACAAAAATCAGCTATCTTGGGAACAAGATGCTGCGCCGTCTATGTATTTATTGCCGGCAAACATTATTAGAGCAGCATCTCAGTTAAATAACACTTTTAATGGTGAAAGTCCTGTCCGTGGAATGTTTGGATCTAAGTTGGTTAAAAATACTTATACTGGTGTTGATGTTGATGGGTCGTATAACAGAATCCCTAACGAGGTTGTTAAAATTGTTGAAGATAAATTAGATGCCGAGTATGTTCCTTTTTATATTCAAGACCTGCGAACGAATGAAATTATATCTTTTAATGCATTTTTAGACACGCTGACTGACAGTATTACACCTAGCTATAGTTCAATCGATGGTTACGGTAGAATGGATGCTATACAAATTTATAAAAATACTACACGCAGTCTACAAGTTGCTTTTACTTTATTTGCTACAAATAGAGAAGATTTTGATTCGATGTGGTACAAGATCAATAAATTAGTAACATTGTTATACCCACAATGGACAGCAGGTTCAATGGTTTCTAATGCTGCAACAGCTGGTGAAGGTGGCAAGTTTTACATGCCTTTTAGTCAAGTAATTGGAGCTTCTCCAATTGTTAGATTGCGAATTGGTGATGTTATTAAATCAAACTATTCAAGATTTGCATTAGCTAGAACATTTGGTATTGGTGATTCTAATGTAAAAGCATCAACAGCTGACGACTCCTTAGGCTCAAAACTTATTGGCCTTGCAGCAGGTGCAATTGGAGCAAACTTAGCCGGTATACAAGAAGTATTACTTAAAGTTTGGTTAGGCCTTTTTGGTAGTCCACATTCAATAGTGAATGCAGCATTTAATGCAGCCGGACAACCGGATAATCAACTCGGAAAAATTGCGATGAAAGCAGCTAGAGGTGCTTCAATTCAATTAACTTCTAATTTACTAGTAAACGGATTTTCTAATCCTTTGGCAGTAGGTGGAATTATAAGGCAACTCAGGGATCCTAATCTATCGACAGGGGACGGTATATCAGGTGGATATCAAACAAAAGCTCAAGCTTTAAGACAAATGTTTTTAAAACCTAACGTCGTTAACGGGTATTATTGTGAAGAAAGTGGTAAGAAATATCTAATACCTAGGCGTCTTAAAGTTAGAGTAGTACAAAAAGGTAATGATTTTGAAGGACTACCGCCTAACACTATTGGTTATCGTGTAACAGTTGTCGATGCTAATGCACCTCCGGAGCTAGGTGTTGGACGTAACAAGCATTTGATTGTTGCACATCATGATATACTACCCGACCCTAAGGCTCTTTTTACAAATAGTATAGTAGGCGCCACTTTATTTGCAACAGACCCGGGAGGCTTAATAGATTCGAGTTTAGGGTTGTTGACAGACATAACACAGGGATTGGGAATACCTAATGAATTAAATGATATGATTAGATCTTTATATGCTTCTGACACATCTTTATTCATGAGACCGGAATTAAATCCTTTTGCTCGTGCTATTGAATCAACAAAAGGTAGGGGGTTAGCTGGCGTTATGGGTGGTATTAACTTTGATTGGTTAGATAATAGTTTTGGTTGGGAAACTGATTTTAATGCAAGGGCACCTATGGGTTGTAAAATATCATTTAGCTTTAATGTTATTCATGATATACCACCAGGGTTAGATCATAGTGGTTATAATAAAGCACCATTATATAATGTTGGTGAAATTATGCGCAATGTATCAGGTGATGTTTACTCAGATGACGGAAAACAAGCAGAATTTAATTTTAGAAAAGAAGGTGGTCATGCAACACGATCAACAGGTAAAAACAATAAATGAGGTAAGTTATGGCGCTTTCTAGATACTCTTTTGTAGCTAGTTTTAAAAATAGTTTAGGTGAAAACTTAGTAAGCATATCTGATGCTAGCCCTAAGATTTTTAGGGCAGCTAATTCTAGAGTTTTAAATTACAATGTGCATGTCTTAGAAGAAGGAGAGAGGTTAGATTATCTTGCAGGTATATATTATGGTGATTCTTCACTTTGGTGGATTCTTGCAGCTGCTAGCGGCATTGGATATGCACTCCAAGTTCCTCCTGGCACAATTATAAAAGTACCTATTAGCGTAGGTGAAGTACTAGGGGTGTTAATTTGAGCAGTTCAAAATATGACAAAATAGGAAACTATAATTTAAGTTATGAGTTACTTAAAGAAGCAGCCAAAGAATTTGAGGGTTACGTTTTAGGTTTATCCCAAAACGATATATGGCTTTTTGCTGATAATATCTTATCCAGCGTCGAATTTATGAGCACGAATCCAGGATTTATGCGCCCAATACGCGCTGAAGTTGACGAAAATCTAAAAAAATATTTAACAGAAATCATGCCTAGAATTTTAGATAGAACTACAGGAACTTTTTTCTTTAATGATTTATGTAACGCAGATAATATTCCAAATTTAAAAGGTTATATTGCAAATTATTCCAGTATAGAAGCAAAAAAAATGATGACGTTTGTACCTGGTTATTACCCGCAAGGTAAAAGCAGCGATAGAAATATCTTTATTGGTGCAATGCGCGGTTACTTACCTTTTGAAGAGTCGGTAAAAGTAAATATACAAGAAGACTTAAGTTTCGATTCCGCTGCTGCGCAGCTTGATGCTGCTGCGGGTGAAGTAACTTCTGGTTACGAGATAAATGAGGACGGATCATATAATTTTTACGAGTTACAAGACAAGTTTGGAGCATCTAAATTATACACAATGAACAGTTGTTTAGGTTATTATGACGTAAAGGGTATTATTAAGTCTAACGTTACAAAACAAGTTAAGGATGAAAAGACAGGCGAAATTAAAAATGTAACCCAATATTTAGATGAAGATAAAAAAGAACCTAAAATGTTCTCATCTGATGTCAGTGTTGATTCAAGTAAAATCAACACGGTTGAAGTTAATAAATCTTTCGAAGGAATTCCAGATAGATTTGTTAGTCCTTCTTTATGTGCACTAGTTGTTCAGCACCCCAAAGCCAGCAATGCCGCAAAAGGAAAAGATCATTTACCAATATTTTTTAATGCTATACCAGCTATTGAAATGTCGAGGTGTGTTCCTTACATTGATGTACGTGTTTTATCTGAGAATTATAAAATTGGTTCAAATGGTGATAAAACAGCACCAAATAGTCTTAATAGCGTTGCTTATATGCGATTTATAAAGAAAGATAAAAATGGCTACTTTTCACTTGATGATTCAGTTGGTTTTGGTAGCTTAAACCCTGTTTCTAAATCTGTTAAACAAGATGAAAGTGAAGCATTAAAAAACATTGACGTTTCTTATATGGATATATTTACAACGCCACAGACATTTTCTAACGCCAACATTAACAATTCTAATAGTTCTGATAAATATTTAGATCAGTTAAATAATATTAATAGTGACCCTATATTAGAACCTATCATGCCTTTTCTTTCTTTAGAAAGCGTTAATATTAGCATAACTGGAGCCGGCTATGGTATAATGTCATCAAAAAAAGGAAACTTAAAGATGACCTTGCATGACAGAAGTCGATTAAAAGATTTAGCACCTTTAGTTTCTAGTTCTCAATTTGCGACAACTAGAATTTTAATAGAATACGGCTGGAATCACCCAGAAGGCGGACCCGGGTCTGACAATATAATCGGTAAGTATTTGAATGCGCTTAAAGATCGATCAGTTTATCAAGTTGTAAAATGTGACTACGACTTTTCAGATGGTGGTGCAGTAGGTATTAATATAGGATTAGCAGCGTATGGTTTTAGACAGACAGAACGTGTACATTGCGGTGCCGGTCCGGAAATACCGTTAAATGTTTTTAGTGAATATTTTGAGAGTGTTAGCGAGGATTTAATTAGAAATAATCAATTAAAGAACGGCAAAATTAAAGAAAAAGCCAAAGAAGTTCGTCAAAAAATAAAACTAAATGATCGCGCTGCTCGAAGTACTGATAATTCTTTATCATGGGTTGCATATAGAGAAATAATGGGCGCATTAAGAAGAGGCGACGAAGGTGCTGCAAAGGGTTTGCAATACATATTTGAACTTGAATCAATAACAGATAGTGAAGAAAAAATAAAAAGAAAAGAAGAAATAAATATAGCACTTTTAGTTGAGGAGAGTGGTGTAGGCTCAAAAATCTTTGCAAACCTCGAACGCGCCGGCCTTTTTCAGGAAAATAAAAAAGAAGCAATGTTGCAAAGATTATACGGTAAAATTAAAGCTTTTGATGATCCGCGAATACCTGATCCATTCATCAATTCACTAGTATACGGTTCTACTGCCCTTGATGAGGTTCTGTCTATTGCGAACTTAGAAAACAATACTAGCCAAACTCAAAAAGAATCGGCCGGCCATGGTAATATGTATTCTGAGGACTTTTCTAACTATGTGACGTTAGGTAAGGCAATTTCAAACTTAATAGCATTTCCTTTAGCATCAACATGCCTTTATGATGAAGTTCAAATAATATTCTATCCATTGAATCATCATGCCGGGGGAGGAAGAATTCATACAACAGCTAGCTTTCCAATTCCAATAAAAAGAATAAGAGAAGAAGTTCAAGATGCTGTTAAAACTAGTTCAAATATTTCTATTAAAAGAATGTTCTCAATACTAGAAAGAATTGTTAAAGATAGAAATTTGCCGGCATATGGTATATCTGAAGTTTTCAAGAACGCGAATGGCGATAATTTTAACGATCTAGACGAAAATGATCAATTAGAAATTGTATTAGAAAATTGTTGTGGTTCAGAATCAGAATTTAAATTAACATTTGACACTAATGATGATACTGACAAATCGATTAAAGATCATTATGATTCGAATATTAAAAATGAAAGCTATCCCAATTCTAGATCTTTAAAAGAAGGTGCTTTTAGCACTAAAAATGGTGGATTATTAAGAAAAAGATTAAATAAGCTTTTATTAGAATATAAAAAAGGTAGAAATCAAAAAATTGTTAAAGATTTAGCAGACAAACTTAAAGATATATACAAGACTGATGGATTGGCAACTGAATTTCCAGGACTAGATAAATTTGTTAGACCAAATATAACCATGGATTTTGAAGTTGTTGATGCAATCAGAGCCTTAGATGCCGGTGTAGAACCGGGTTATGGTGCTAGATTTATAAATCAAATTATGCCAGGCAAGAATACAGATAGTGGTCTATATGAAAATAAATCGATATTAAGAGTTCATATATATGACGAAGAAACCGTCATGTCACCAGCTGAACACACACTTTTAAGCACTATGACAGAAGGTGTTACTGGTGAGCCAATAACGGGAGAAAATAGCAAAAACAGTATTATTTCAATATCTAAGAATTTAAATTTTAATCAAGCTAAGCAGTATATTAAAAGAACTTATCCGACAATAATATATGGTTCTGCCGGTTCTACAGTTAGAAATTTAAGCATTAGTGCTAATACATCCGGGCAGATGGCTAATATATTGATGATTGAGAGCTATGGCAACTTGAAGCAAGCACAAGTTGGTGGTATTAACTCAGAAACAAGTTTTGAATCTGTTACTATGTTTCCCAATACTGTTAGCTGCACTTTGATGGGCATGCCAATGATCGGCAGAGGAAATACTATATTTATAGACTTTGGTACAAACACTAGTTTAGATAACATCTACACAGTCAAAAACGTAACACATACAATTAGGGCCGGCGATTTTAGTACAACTTTAGAACTAGTCCCTTCTAATATGGGTGCAGTTCAAGGTTTTGCAAAAAATATAGCAAAAATGATATCATAATAAAATTTTAAATGTAAATTAATAAAAATTTGTGTATTAATTTCTATATGGATATTATAAAAACAAAACAAATAACTAGTCTTACTATCAATAATGAATACTCTTTATCTGGCAAAGCTAAAGTTATTAGCTATAAAAACAGTGAAGATATTCACTTAGAAGTAAAGTCGCTATCAGCGATTAGACATATGTCTAATTTAAAAACAATCAAGACAGTTAAAGATTACTATCCTGATATAAAGATACTCAATATCTCCGGTAACATTAATTATCTTGCACTGTTAGGTTCTAAAAAATCAAAAGAATACTCCAGCTATCTTAAAGAAAAAATACAAGAAAGCTTAAGTTTGGTTACTAGTTATCATACTGACATATTTCCAATTAGAAGAAAGTGTTATCAAAATTTAAATCAAGTTAAGCTAAATGACCAGATATTAGAAATACCACACTATAATCACGCCGGGGTAACAGGAAGAACTAGTATAAAAAAAGGCTATAATTTTCTAACAATGAAAAAACAGAAAAGATCAGAATTAAATTGTATAGACAAAAACAATGTTTTGGTTGAAGTTGATTTTAAGTCTTGCGAACCGTTTTTTTATTTAAAGTCAAACGGTTTTGGTCTAGACAACATTCGAGATGTATACACTTGGATAGCTGATAACTATAAAGTTACGATCAAGTCTAGAGAAAAATTTAAAAGAGGTATATTGTCAATGTTATATGGCGCAAATGAATACACAATATCCAAGGTTATGCAAACAAATTTAAAAACTGTTAAAAAAATTAAAGAAGATTTGAAAATTGACTTACTATCACAAAGATTAAATGAAGAATTTAATAAAAATAATTTTATTTTAAATTATTATGGTCGACCGGTAACAAGTAACAATAACTTAGTCAACTACTGGATCCAATCTTCTGCTGTTGATTTCTGTTCATTAGCGTTTTATGAATTCTTTAAAGAAAACGATATTAAACCTTGCTTTTTTATTCATGATAGCATGACCTTTGAGATACCTAGAGAAAGATTAGAAGAAATAAAAGAAGTAAAGCAAATTAAAGAATCAAAGTCAAATATAACAATTCCTGTTGAATTTAATGTATTGTCTGTATAGTTATATACATGAAAAAATTAAAAGAATTTGGAAGCGGCGCCTTTAGGCCTGGTAGAGAGATAAGCGGAAGTCACATTAAGTCTATGGGTTACGGCGGACCGTCATCAAATGCAGACAGTGTGATATCACAAAGAATGCAATACAATGTAGGCAACTATGAGCATGATGAAGATATTAGCTATAAAGGTTTAGGCGACTCAGATGAAGAATACGACATGGAAGAATACGACATGGAAGATGAGATATTAGAATGTAGAGTGTACAAAAACGGTAAGTATTGTCTGACTGAGACTTTAGAGAATATTTCAGAAATAGATTCTAGAGATATTAATGCAATGGACAAAAAACTTAGTTCAGCTGCACAATCTAGATCATCAGCTATAAATAACTTACTTGACTTAGATGATCTATTAGAGGAAGATGAGTTGCAAGAATTCTCAGGCGCCGGAGCAGCCGGAGGAGGTCCTGCAGTACCAATCGGGTACACATCAAAAGGAAAGCCTGAGACACCGGCGCAAAGAAAGAAACGTCAAAAATTTAATATAACAAAATCTTTTCCATACACAAAGTTAGCAAATACGCCTAGAAGAAGAAAAAATAAAAGTTTTAAATAATTTAATAAATCTTCCTCATACACAGTATTATCTAATGTTCAACAAATCATTTAGATTTTGAACATTATAAGTTAAATATTAAAAAAAGAGGAAAATATGGCGTTAGATTTTG
>ENA-ORXF01001142-ORXF01001142.1-marine-metagenome-genome-assembly--contig:-NODE-1142-length-17561-cov-6.952242_pt1 | contig 17561 bp, 14 predicted proteins | sample MGYA00237864_ERZ511476 | MGnify/ENA primary metagenome ERZ511476 (study PRJEB26306, sample SAMN06343908) | marine metagenome | isolation source: coastal waters | place: Atlantic Ocean: West Antarctic... | reverse complement strand
AGAAACATTAAACAAAAGCAACAAATATGAATACTTGCATAAATATGCAGAGTTATTTGTAAGTAGGCAGTTTTTCATGTTTTTTGGGCCACTACTTGTGAGAAATTTATCACGTTTATTAGCTCCAATATTTAAATTTATTGTTAACCCTTTATTAAATAAAAAATATGCTGATATTATGATTTATGTTATAAAAAATAAATCTATCGATGTATAAATAAAATAATGATTGTTTTTTAATTTAAATAGTGATGTTAATAAATAATTTACTTACCTCTGATCATGTTCGTTTTTTTAGTTTAGCTAGGTATGCACTATCTGAAGCTTTAAGAGTGTCTGGGGTGGGTGAGACAGACTATATACTTATTCCAGAATATATTTGTCGTGATATTATTGCACCAATTAATATAAACAATGCACAGGTTGTTTATTATAGTGTGGGAGAGGATTTAACTCCATTAGAGCCTCCCGAGATGTGGCCAAAAGCAAAAGCTGTTCTAGCAGTTAACTATTTTGGATTTCCACAAAATTTATCACCTTTTTTCCAGTATGCAGAACTTACTAATGCTGTAATTATTGAGGACAACGCTCATGGTCTTCTGAGTAAAGACGAAAAGATGCAATGGCTTGGGATGCGTGCAGATATAGGAATATTTAGTTTCAGAAAGACATTTTGTCTTTCTGATGGGGCGGCACTAGTTTTAAACAAGAATCAAGCAAGTATTCCAATGAAAGTACAATTGTCACCTACTGGTAAAGGCTTTAATCCAACTGCTAGAATTAAATGTAAAATTAAAGATATACCATTTATCGGTGTTTATTTATGGGTTCTTTTTGTAATCTTGGTTAGATTGTTCAGAAAGTTAAGAACTGGCCATGCTATCCCAACAATGATTAAGTCTCATCAATACGAGATTCCATACATCGGAAATCCGCATAGAACATTACTTAATCAACTTAAGCGCTATAATTATGATGAAAAGAATGAAATTAATCGTAGACGTAGACTTTATCACAAAGTCTCTATAATGGCGCAAAATAGAGGATTGGTATCAATCTTTGATTATCTTCCTGACGGAACAGTGCCATATGGTTTCCCATTTAGAGCCACTGAAGAAGAGGCGGCGCTATTTAGTAAGAGAGTTAGGTGGCTTGGTCTTGATCTTCTTAAGTGGCCAGATTTGCCTGATTGCATATCAGACCAAGAGGGCTATGATAACATTTGGTTTGTTAATTTCGTATGAGTCGGTCTCAGTTTATCAATATAATCAACTCAAGCTTACGAACTCAATTTATACACTATTAGAATGGCGTTAACTAAACAAGACTTTATTATATTTTCATCTATTGATTGGACGATCCATTGGCAGCTACATCATCAACTAACCACATCTCTTGTTTCTGCTGGAAATAGAGTTCTTTATATCGATAATACAGGTATTCGTTCTGCAAAAATCTCCGACACGAAGCGCTTAAAAGAGCGTGTACTTCAGTGGTATAAGGGTTCCCATGGTTTTTCCGCCATTGATAAAAATTTAACTGTATATTCACCATTGTTGTTGCCATTTCCTTACTCAAAATTATCTCTATTTATCAACAAACTAATTTTCAATAAATCTATATCTAGGTGGACAAGTGCAGCCAAATTTAATAATCCAGTCGTTATCTCTTTTCTTCCAACTCCATTAATCCAAAATGCAATAAAAAATATAGTTCCAAAATTATCAGTTTATTATTGTGCAAATAATATGGCAGAATCATCTATTTCTGCTAGTCAAGTCTCGTCCTATGAAGATAAATTTTTTAGTGATGTAGATATTGTATTTACGGCCGCTTGTGTTATTCAGGAATACGCCTCAAAATTTTCAGAAAAAGTTTTCTATTTCCCTCCTGGTATTGATTTTGATAAGTTCGATATTGCAATAAAATCCTCTGTAAATATTCCAGATGATCTTAATGATATTTCAGGACCCATAGTGGGATATATTGGAACTTTGGGAAGGGTACTGGACCAGAATATAATATGCGCAATTGCCGATCAGTGTTCCAATTTTACGATTGTATTGATTGGTCCGAAGTATACAAATATTAAGGAATTGGAGAAAAGAAAAAATATTGTTCTATTAGGTGCCCGGCCTCATGATCAATTGCCATATTATATTAAAAGATTTGATGTTGGCATTGTTCCATATGTTTGTAATGAATTTACAGAGGGCGTGTACCCATCTAAACTTAATGAGTATTTGGCTATGGGTATCCCATCAGTTTCTACAAATTTGAGAGAAGTTAGAGAGTCTACTAATAATTTTGCGAAAGTTGCCATTATTACAGACAGTGTTCAGGAGTTTGTAGACGCTGTTAGAGAATCAGTTGTAGAAAATAGTGTCTCATTTAAAGAACTACGAATAAAGGCAGCAGAGGCCAATAGTTGGGAATCTCGCTTTAAAGGAATGTCAAAAATTCTAGAAGAGAATATTAGATTTAAAGAAAAATCTATGTCAAAAGTTAACTGGCAGAATCGCTTTAATGCTTTTTTTAAAGCAAACAAATTCTATAAAAGAACGCTATCCTTTGTTTTATTGAGTTATTTAATAATTTTTCATACGCCTTTATTTTGGTTTATGGGAGATCAGTTAATAGTCAAAGATGCTCTCAAGAAGACAGATGCAATTGTAGTATTTAGTGGAGATGGAGAGGTAGATTACCAAAACTTAAGTTATCAGAAAAGAGCATTAGATGCCATTAAATTCTATGATAGTGGTTATGCTGATAAAATCATTTTGTCGTCAGGCAGAGAGCAAACTATTGCAGATGTAGAAATAATTAAGTTATATTTAACAAACAAAGGCGTGCCAGAGTCATCTATATATATTTTGGACAAGTATCCCGATAGTACTTACAAGAATGTAGTAATGGTCAATCAAATTCTTGATAAAAATGATATAGATTCTATTTTATTTATAACAGCACCTTATCATTCATTGCGTTCAGTGTTACTATGGAAAAGTTATGCGCCAAATATTGATCTTGTCGTTCCAAAAATGATTGGTTCTCAATCTGAAGATGTTAAATGGAGTATGGAATTAGACAATATAAAAGTTATTCTATATGAATATATGGCCATTATATACAATTGGTTGAAGGGAAGAATTTGATAGTTGTTATTACTGGAGGCACCGGATTCTTTGGTAGTTACCTTATTAAAGGCCTGCTGAATTATAAACATCAGGTTATTTTATTAAAGCGTTCAACTTCTAACTTACAACGTATTAATGAATATATATCAAAAATAGATATGTTTGATGTAGATATTCACTCTCTTGATGTATTATATGATAGGCATCCTAAGATAGATGTATGCGTGCATACCGCCACTAATTACGGCTCTAATAGTAATGCAAATGATGTTTTCCAAACTAACGTTGCATTCCCGTTTGGATTACTCTCATCGCTTCATATGGCGGGGTGTGATGTGTTTATAAATACTGATACTTTTTATACTTTATCTAAAGTTAGTAATAACTATATGCATATGAAAGACTATATTTCTTCTAAGTGGCATTTTAGAGATATTGGCGAAAAGTTTTCTTTGTTGGTGGGCATAAAGTTTATAAATATGAGGCTATTTCATCTTTATGGACCAATGGATAATGACTCAAAATTTGTTAATACCATATTGAAACAACTAATAATAAACCAGGACATAGAACTAACAGAGGGAACACACAGTCGAGATTTTATCTATGTTGAAGATGCCGTAAGAGCGTTTATTACAGTTCTAGAAAATAATGATATAGAAGGTAATCAGCATTATGATGTTGGCACTGGATCCATGACTTCGATTTATGATTTTGTTCAAATGGCACACCGTATAACTAAGTCAAAATCTAATTTATTGTTTGGAAAAAAGCAGATGCGTAATCATGAGTCTAAAGTGTCAAATATTATTGCAGAAATTTCTGAATTAAGTAAATTAGGCTGGTCTCCGAGCATTTCATTAGAACATGGGATGCAGTTATCAATTAACTATTTAGAAGATTCAGGATTAAAATAAGAAATTTATAATGGTCTTTTGTATTTGCCTGTATTTAGAGAGACATGGAATTCTTTGTAGTTCTGTAATATAAGATATACAAATATAGAATATGCCCTTTGAACAAAAACTAAAAATTTCTAATTTAATTAGTAAAACTATTGGCAATGTTATACGTTCAAATGATTCTCACACTCTAATGTACCACTCAGTTAGTAAAAGTTTGGGAGAAAATGATGACATTTACAGTATTAATGAAAACCTTTTCAAGCTTCACATGGAGCACTTGAAAGAGGTAGATATTGATATAGTTCCTTTTTTTGATTGCTTTAAGAAAAAAAACACTTTGTCTATAACTTTCGATGATGGCTATCAAGATACTTATAAAGTTGTTATGCCAATCATGAAGGAATTAAAAATTCCTTTTACTGTATTCGTTTCTCCAGTTTTTGTCCAGTCATCAAACAATCACTATCTTGATATTCAAGAGCTGTTAGAATTATCCAAGGTTGATGGTTGTACAATTGGCTCACATGGTTATAGTCATTGCCGTTTAACTAGTTGTGATGATAATAAATTAAAGTCTGAACTGGAAGATAGTAAAGTATGGCTTGAGGATTTGTTGTCAACGTCGGTTAACGTTATGTCGTATCCACACGGCGATGTAAATGAACGTGTACTTTGTGCGGTAAAAAAAGCTGGTTATCTTATGGCGGCTAGTAGTAGGCCTGGAGGCAATAACCTTAGTACGGATCATTATTGTTTAAATCGTACCGATATATGGTCTACAGATGATATTAAAACATTCTCTTCAAAGATTAATGGGTCATGGGATTGGATGAGATTTTTTATTAAATAAGCAATGAAACCAATAATATCTATTTGTATTCCAACCTATAATCGATCTAGGCATCTATCTAATTGTCTGAATTCTATCATATTAAATAAAAATATTTCAAATCTAAATATACAAATATGTGTATCAGATAATTGTTCGACTGATGATACAGAAAAAGTTGTACGCCTTGCTCAACGTGAAATTGACATCGAGTATCAAAAAAATGAAGAGAATATTGGCATGTCTAGAAACTTTCTAAATGTGGTTAATATGGCACGGGGGGAGTTTGTTTGGTTGATTGGAGATGATGATCTATTAATGCCATCTGCGTTAATAGAATTGGAAGAAATGATCGATAATAACCCTGGCGTTGATTTTTTTTATACTAATTCATTTCACTTAACAACCGAGGAGATATTTTCTTATCCTCAGCCCTTTGATACTAAGTTTTTACCTATTAAAATGGATAAATTTTCATCATGGAAAAAAAAAGGTCAAATGGATTTTTTAGAACTCATCAATCCAAAAATTTCATTTGATTTTCTTGGGGGGATTTTTCTTTATGTATTTAAAAGAGATAATTGGCTTAAGAATTCAGATGTACTTGATAATGATGCACTTTACGATGTAAGAGTATTTTCTCACTTCGATAATACGTTTCCACAAATTAAAATATTTGCAAAAGGATTTTCACAATCTAAGGCTTATTTTAACCCTAATCCGTTAAGTGTTTGTTTGAGTGGAGCTAGAGAATGGGGGCCTATGTACCCACTTATTAGAAGTATTCGCTTGCTAGAGGCACTTAATGAGTATCGTAAAAATGGATTACCATACATTAAATATTGTAAATATAGAAATATTGCACTTAGTAACTTTATACCAGACCTAGTCTACATGGCTGTGCATAAAAATCAATCGGGTTACAAGTATATTAAACCATTAAATTTAATATTAAGTAATTGTTTATACCCTCGTTTTTATTGGTCATTCTTCAACTATTTGATCAGAAAAACAAAGAAATTATTCACAATAATATTTTAATATGGACAGCATTAACGCATTATTGATCATATTTTTCCTACCTTACAAATGAAAACAATTGTTTATTTTGTGTCCGAAGATTGATATTTTTGTTCACATAGGTTGCCAATTGCACGCAAAGCTTTGGGCAGAGTCTTTAGGTAAAGTTAATGTTTTAGGTTGGACTGTAGGTGGGCAAATAAAGGGTTATGCGACAGGTTTACGGAGGCGGCTAAGTTGTTCGATCATCTCAAGAATGGTGAGATAACAGTGACCACGAGCGATCCCCAACCTCGCATCGTGATTTTGCTGCCCGATTTTAGCGGTGGTGGTGCCGAGCGTCTTCATATTCTGCTGGCAAACCACTGGCACGCTCAAGGAATCAAAGTTGACTTTGTGTTGATGCGACGACGTGGCGACTTAATTGGCTTGTTGCCCGATGGTATTGGAGTTGTTGACTTGGGCGTGGAGCGTATTCGGGAGGTTATTCTGCCGCTTGCACGGTACTTGCGAAAAGCCCGCCCTGATATCATTATTGCTGCCATGTGGCCCTTAACGTCTGCGGCCGTTGTGTCATGGCGGTTGGCTGGCAAGCTGGGACGTCTGTATTTGAGCGACCACACGCAGTTAAGCATTTCGTGTAGGCCAGAACTCAATATGTCACCATGGCTTCTTGCGGCAGTGATGCGACTTACTTATCCTGCCGCAAGTGGACTGATTGCTGTGTCAGAGGGTGTCAAACAAGATATGTGTCGATTGGGTGGGTTTGCTGACTCGCAAGTTCGTGTTATCTACAACCCTGCTGCGACTGACGTATCGCCACAACCGGAACCGAAAAGTGTCAGACAGAAATTATGGGGCGGTGGTTTCGATCATCACATTCTTTCAGTAGGCACCCTTAAAGTGCAAAAGGATCATGTAACTTTAATAAGAGCGTTCGCCCTTTTACCTGCGTCACTGAACGCGAAGTTGACGATTTTGGGTGAGGGCACTCTTCGTGCTGAACTGGAGGCGTTGGTCCAGCAGTTGGGTTTGCAGGACAAGGTTGCAATGCCGGGTTTTGTGGTTGATACCTACCCTTGGTACCGCGCCGCAGATTTGTTTGTTCTGTCCTCGCGGTGGGAAGGTTTCGGCAACGTCATCGTAGAGGCGTTGGAGTGTGGTGTTCCAGTCGTGAGCACTGATTGCCAGAGTGGTCCGGCAGAGATCCTTGAGAACGGCCGAATTGGCCGGCTCGTATCGATACAAGATCCCGCTGCACTTGCAGCCAGCATTACGGAATCTCTCAAAACTCCCGTCGACCGGGAATTGCTGATGCGGCGCGCGCGCGATTTCTCGGTCAGCACAATTGCTGATAAATATCTCGATTACTTTGGTTTGCATAAGGAAAGCTAAATGTTGATTAACTCCGTACGTCATTGCCCACTTTGCGACGCCAGAACAAGCGGCGTCACTTTTCCGTATATTACTAAATTCAACGCAGTCCAATTTGAATATCTTAAGTGCGTTGCCTGTTCCAGTGTTTTTGTTAACCCTGTGCCGGACAGTCAAACCTTTGCAAAAATGTATGCCAAGGCCGTCTATCATGACTGTGATTATGAAGCACCTGCGGGCTGGTCCTATGCTGATTCCGCAAACTTACTTAAGAACTATCTACCAACCGCTGCGAAAGTTATGGACTATGGATGTGGTGTAGGGGCATTTTTAAAAGCCTTGGCGCAAGAGGGATTCAAACCATATGGAGTCGAGTTCGATGAAGATGCAGCAAGATTTGCCGGGCAGAATGCAAATTGCGAAACATTTTCCGTTGATCACTTTCTGGCGTTAACCGATAAGCCAAAGTTTGATGCAATCCACTTGGGCGATGTGCTTGAACATCTGCCCGATCCTGCGAGCACCCTCAAGAACTTATTATGCTACCTGAAGCCAGGCGGTGTGCTATTTGTTGAAGGGCCGTTGGAGATAAACCCAAGTCCGGTTTATTGGGCAGCCCGCACTTTCGGCGCGTTCAAACGGATTTTGAGACCAGGTTTGGTCGGGAGCGATGCACCTACTCACTTATTCCGAACGGGTGCCAAGCAACAGTTGGCTTTTTTCCTACTTACTGAACCACGTCTTGAGTTGATATCTTGGACTGTTTACGAAACTGGATGGCCCTATGCCGAAGGTGGCACAGTTAAACGTGCCATCGCAGGCATCGCACTACTTATCGGGGGTAAGCACTTATTTGGTACTACTTTCGGCAACCGGTTTCGAGGGGTGTTTAGGTATCAACACGCACTGCCAGCTCTCGGCGTTACGGAGTCAGGTATCGTGCCAGAGGGGTGCAAATGACAAAGCGGGTGGCAATCATCGACTACGGGCACGGCAACGCCAACTTGATTAAGAATGCATTGGCCGAATTGGATGCTTCTTCAGTCTATTCATCTAACGCGGCAAAGATAGACAGTGCAGACTGCCTGATCCTGCTAGGCGTCGGTCACCATCGTTCTGCAATGATGTTCCTGGTGGACAGGAGGCTGGTCGCGTAACTTACAGAAGCAGTGATGATCCACAAGAAGCCTGTTTTAGGGATCTGCTTGGGCATGCAGTTGATGACCGATAGAAATGAAGAGGGCGGAGAGGTAGGACTCGGGTGGGTTAGGGCGGAGACGCGATGCAGCATTACGGGGCCGGATCTTCAAGCGATCGTCAGTTTGCCTCCCAAGTGGTATAAGGATTTTCCAAATAACGAATCCATTCTGGGGAAAATCTATAACATATATCGATTGCTCGCAAGAAAAGAAAAAACGTCGAATTTTTGATGGTGTGATCTTTGTTATTTATATTTGGTTTTTAAGGTGGTATTGGTATTAAATGACTCATATTCTTTATATTAGCTATGACGGCATGCTGGAGCCCTTGGGGCAGTCCCAGGTGTTGGCCTACCTCAAGCGCCTGGCGAATGGCCGGCGTATTCATCTCATCAGTTTCGAGAAGGCAGACGATTGGGCCAATGAAGCCGAGCGCGTGCGTCTGGCGCGTGACATTGCCAGCGCGGGTATCGCGTGGCACCCGCTGCGCTATCACAAAACACCTAGCGTTCTGGCAACAGCCTTTGATATTATGCAAGGCATCATCGTAGGTGTCTGGCTATGCGTGCGTTATAAAATAAAAATCATCCATGCACGAAGTTATATCCCTTCTGTTATCGCCTTAACGTTAAAAAAACTATTCAATGTTAAATATATTTTCGATATGCGTGGCTTTTGGGCTGACGAACGTATTGATGGTGGTCTGTGGCCTAAAGGTGGACGCATATATCGTGTGGCAAAATGGTTTGAAAAACGTTTTTTACTATCTGCTGATAGTGTCGTTTCACTTACAAATGCTGCTGTCGATGAAATGAAAAAATTTGATTATCTACAAGGAAGATTGCCAAATTTTAAGGTTATTACTACATGCACTGATCTCAATTTATTTGATTTTAAAAAAACTAATATTAATAATTCATCAAAAGAGTCATTTGTTTTGGGTTACGTTGGGTCTGTTGGTGTTTGGTATCTTTTCGATGAGACACTTAACTGTTTTAAATTGATTCTAGAGAAAGTTCCATCCGCTCAGCTTCATATAATTAATCGTGGTGGTCATCAATATATCCGTGAAAGGCTTATAGATAAGAGGATCAATCCAAACAAGGTAATGATCGAAACATCTGATCACGCTGGTGTGGCAAAGGCGATGCAAAGTATGGATGTGGGCATATTTTTTATCAAACCTGTTTATTCAAAAATGTCATCAGCACCAACTAAATTGGGGGAGTTTTTAGGCTGTGGTATTCCTTGTTTAAGTAACACTAAGGTTGGTGATATGGCTGTTATTTTAAATGATGAAAAAGTAGGTGTTGCACTTGATTCATTTGATGAAACTTCGATGAAGTTAGGTATTGAAGAGCTTATGACCTTATTAAACGACCCTGAAATTAGAGAACGATGTCGAAGTACTGCTTTGAAATATTTTTCTCTCGACATTGGAGTGCGTTCTTATAACCATATATACAACAGATTGATCAGTTAATCATATATACCTGGATGTACGATTGATTCTCATGTTATCAGCGATGGAGTTAAGAACATTAAAAATCAAGGGTCTAGATAACTTTAAAGGTATAACAACATGATAATATGTTGCTATGTTAATGAAAAATAAGCATGTAATTCGTTCCCATATTCCTGAGAAGAAATTTAGAGAAATAATTTACTTATTTTCTGAGGATTTGAGTGCAACTCAAATCTCTCATTTAACAAAAATATCTAAACCAAGTATTAACAAATATTTGGCAGCTATTAGATTTAGAGTATTTGAGTATTGCCAAGATCAATCACCACTGAAAGGTGAGATCGAAGTTGATGAAAGTTATTTTGGCGCCAGAGGAAAAATCATAGTTTTTGGTTTGTTAAAAAGACAAGGTAAAGTTTATACTGAAATTATCTATGATTGCTCTGCAGCTGTGCTGCAGAAGTTTATTAGAGAAAAGGTTGTGACGTTGGCAGTATAATTCACTCTGACGGTTGGCGTGGGTATAATGAGTTAGTAGATTTTGGTTATAAGAAGCACTTATGTAGTCACTATAACTTATGTACTCACTATAACTTATGTACTCACTATAACTTATGTACTCACTATAACTTATTAAATGAAAAAGAAAATTCTAGTTATTTGCCCTTTTCCAGTAGGAGTGGCAGCAGGACAGCGTTTAAAATATGAGCAATATTTTGATGAATGGCAAGATGAAGGTTATGACGTAACTGTTTCATCATTTATGAGCAAAAAAATGTGGTCTGTTGTTTATAAAAAAGGTTATTTGTTTTATAAGATATATGGAACATTTTACGGTTACTGGCTTCGTTGTAAGACCTTGCTGGTATTAAAAAAGTATGATGCCGTATATATATTTATGTGGGTAACTCCATTCGGTACAACTTTTTTTGAATGTTTGTATCGATATTTATCAAGACATATTATTTTTGATGTTGAAGATAATGTATTTATGGAAGTACATCATCAAGTTAACCCATTTGTGAAATTTTTAAAAAATAGAGTGAATAAAGTTAATTTTTTAATTAGGAAAAGTAACCAAGTTATCACTAGCTCCCCATTTTTAAATGATTACTGCCTTACACTCAACGAATATAAAAAGTGTACCTATATCTCAGCATCAGTTGATGTTGACCGATTTTTACCTATAAATGATTATAAAAATGACAGTTTTATTACTATAGGTTGGACAGGTACCTGGAGCTCTAAAATGTATCTTGACCTACTGCGAGATACCTTTATTGAATTAAGAAAACGGTGCAATTTTAAACTTCGTATTATTGGGAATTTTGAGTATGAGTTAGAAGGTATTGATCTTGAAGTTATTCAATGGACAGAGGAATCAGAGGTTAAAGACTTACAAGGTATTGATATAGGATTATATCCTCTAGTTACGGATAAATGGGTTAGGGGTAAAAGCGGTTTAAAGGCAATCCAATATATGGCTTTCGGATTGCCAACGGTTGCAACAAATTTCGGTACAACTTCAAATATAATTTCACATTTCGAAAATGGCATACTTGTTCTATCAGATGATGAATGGGTCGATGCACTTGAATTATTGATAAAAGATCCTGGTCTTCGAAGGAAACTGGGTACGGCTGCAAGAGAGTCGGTTGTAAATAATTATTCAACCACCGTCATCAAAAAAAAATATCTAATGATATTAAATAATATTTAGGAATATAGATAATGAACGATAGAAAGAAAATTTACGTAGCTGGTTGTGGAGGGATGCTAGGTGAGGCATTTTATAGCGTTTTTAAAGAAAGCTATAACCTGAAATGTACAGATATAAATGTTAATGATGACTGGTTGTCGTTTTTAGATTTCAGGGATTTTGATTTATATAAAAAAGATGTAGAAGAATTCAAACCAGATTATTTATTTCATTTAGGGGCCTTTACAGATCTTGAGTATTGCGAAGAAAACGTTGATGATACATACATGACTAATACAATTTCAGTCGAAAATGCGGTCTATATAGCCAATAATCTTAATATTCCACTTTTGTATATAAGTACTGCTGGTATTTTTGATGGTAAACAGGATACCTATGATGATTGGGATTTGCCAAATCCACTAGGGCATTACGCACGTAGTAAATATGCTGGTGAAGTTTTTGTGGAAAAAAACATTCAAAAACATCTTATATGTCGTGCTGGCTGGATGATGGGCGCTGGTCCCAAAAAGGATAAAAAATTCGTCCAAAAAATAATGCAACAAATTAAAGATGGTAAGAAAGAATTGTTTATTGTTAACGATAAATTAGGAACGCCTACCTATACACATGATTTTGCACAAAATGTTAAGTTGCTGCTCGAAAAAGAATATTGGGGCCTTTACAACATGGTTTGTGGCGGCATAACAGGTCGATTTGAGGTGGCTGAAGAGCTAATTAAAATCTTGAAACTAGAAGATGACGTGAAAGTTATACCTGTTGATTCAAGCTATTGGAAAAAGGAATATTATGCAGAACGACCACCATCCGAACGTCTTGTTGATAAAAAACTCGAGTTAAGAGGTGTTAACGTGATGCGAGATTGGAAGATATGCTTAGAAGAATATATAAGAGATTATTACACTGATTATCTTAATTAATAGAATAGTGTTTTATACTTGTTAAATATTCGCGTGAATGGTAATGACTGCTTATTTCTCGTTAATTGATTATTGTTCTGATTCTAGCTAGTATTATGAGTAAACAAAATATAGACGAATCAACTGTTGCTGGTTTTGGTGATGAATGGGAGAGATTCGATCAATCCGATCTAGAGTCAGCTGAAGCAAAAAAGCTGTTTGATTTGTATTTTAATATATTCCCCTGGAATTCTTTGCCCGAGGATGCGGTAGGGTTTGATTTGGGTTGTGGCAGTGGTCGATGGGCTAAGTTTGTGTCACCTATTGTTGGTCGATTGCATTGTATTGATCCAAGCTCGGCATTAGAGATTGCAAAAAATAATTTAAGAAATTCTAACAACTGTGAATTTTATTCTGCAAGCGTAGATACTATGCCTCTTGTAGACGAGAGTATGGATTTTGGTTATTCATTAGGTGTGCTCCACCATATACCTGATACACAGGCTGCAATGTCTGCCTGTGTACGAAAACTTAAAAAAGGAGCACCATTTCTTGTTTATCTATATTATTCATTTGACAATAGACCTGTTTGGTTTCGAATGATTTGGCGTTTAAGTGAATTCATAAGATACGTGGTTTCTCGGCTTCCACACAAAATGCGTTATGTTGTCAGCCAGTTAATTGCTGGTGTAGTTTATTTTCCATTAGCACGGCTTTCATTCTTAGCTGAAAAATTAGGGTTGAATATTAATAACATGCCACTTGCTACATACAGAAAGTTAAGTTTCTATACAATGAGAACTGATGCGTTAGATCGATTTGGTACTCAACTAGAGCAGAGATTCACTCGTGTTGAAATAAAAAATTTGATGAAGAATTCTGGACTTGAAAATATTAAATTTTCATCAGAATCACCATATTGGTGTGCAGTTGGTTATCGTTCTCATAGTGAGCAGTTAATTTAATCATGTGTGGTTTTACTGGCGTCTTATGTTCAATAGTCAAAAAGGATCTTGAACAAACTACCAGAAATATGACGGAAACAATTCATCATCGTGGCCCAGATGATGATGGTGTTTGGGTGGATGAATCTGTTGGCATTGCTCTTGGTCATCGCCGGTTATCGATTGTCGATTTATCATCTGCTGGGCATCAACCGATGCACTCTTCGAGTGATCGTTTTGTCATCGTCTTTAATGGTGAGATCTACAATCATTTGTTGTTGAGGGAAGAACTTGGTAAAGTGCCCTCACCTCTGACCCCTCTCGACTCTGATTCCGAACTTCGTTCTACCTCCTCAATCCTTGGAGTCTCACCAGAAGGAGAGGGGGATAAAACATGGAGAGGTCATTCTGATACTGAGACTTTGTTGGCGTGTTTTGAGGCTTGGGGAATTGAGCAGACACTTACTAAAACTGTTGGGATGTTTGCTCTCGCTCTTTGGGATAAGCAGGAGAGAAAACTCTATCTTGCCCGTGACCGACTGGGTGAGAAGCCACTTTATTATGGCTGGGTTGATGGCGCTTTTATTTTTGGTTCTGAACTCAAGGCGTTAAAGGCTTATCCAGGCTTTAATAACGCGATTAGCCGTGATGCGCTGGCACTTTATTTGCAGTACAACTATGTACCTACGCCGCATTCTATCTATGAAAATATTTACAAACTGGAGCCTGGATGTTGTCTTTCTTTAACCGCTGCTGCAGTGGTTATGCCTTTATCTGTGGCACCTGTAGTTGATGGTGAATATGATGGGCTTGCTTTACATCGCTGGTGGTCGCTGGGCGAAGTTGTTGAGAGAAGCTCGAAGCACATTATTAAAAATGAAGATGATGCTATTGAGGGGCTAGATTCACGCTTACGTGAGTCCATTCGATTGCAGTCGATTGCGGATGTGCCGTTAGGTGCATTTCTTTCGGGTGGCATTGATTCATCTGCCATTGTGGCATTGATGCAGTCAGAAGCAGCCTCTCCGGTAAAAACTTTTACCATTGGTTTTTCAGAGTCGGAACATAACGAAGCGATTTATGCCAAAGAAGTCGCACGGCATCTTGGTACAGAGCATACCGAGTTGTATCTCTCCTCTAATGATGCGCTAGATATTATTCCACGTTTGCCAGACTTGTATGATGAGCCTTTCGCTGATTCGTCACAGATACCTACCTTTCTGGTTTCTCAGATGGCGAAACAGCATGTTACCGTTGCGCTCTCTGGCGATGGTGGCGATGAATTATTTGGCGGCTACAATCGTTATTTTTGGGGTAAAAAAATCTGGAATAAATTGTCATGGATGCCGTGGAGTCTTCGCCGCTTAGTAGGTGCTTTTATTCTTAGTCAGCCAGTTGAGCGGTGGGACCTATTAAGTAACTACGCATGTAAACTATTCAGTAGTGCTGGAGTGGTTCAGCTTGGAGATAAGGCACATAAACTTGGTGCTAGGCTTGAGACAGTCCATAATATTGATGACCTGTACATGAGTCTTATTTCGCAATGGGGTAAACCACAGCCTGTTGTGAACTGTAATTACACTGCACTGACAATTCTAGACTGCCGCGAAGCATGGCCAAATATTGACTCTGATGAAGAGCGTATGATGTATCTGGATTCCATGACATATCTACCGGATGATATTCTCTGCAAGGTTGACAGGGCTGCTATGGGTGTGAGTCTGGAAACGCGCGTTCCTTTTCTTAATCATCGGGTAGTGGAATATGCGTGGCAGCTGCCGCTTTCGATGAAGATAAAAAATGGGCAGGGAAAATGGCTGTTGCGTCAGTTGCTTTATAAACACGTACCCAAGGCATTGATTGAACGACCAAAACAGGGTTTTTCCATTCCTCTGGCCGAGTGGCTACGTGGGCCACTGCGTGACTGGGCGGAAGCCTTGCTGGATGAACAACGTTTAAGACATGAAGGTTATTTTGACCCTGCCCCTATTTTACATAAATGGAATGAACATCTGGCAGGGCGAGGTAATTGGCAGCATCATTTATGGAGCGTTTTAATGTTTCAGGCGTGGCTTGAGAAACAAAATAATAAACAATGAAAAACATACTTTTTATTGTTTCTGAAGATTGGTATTTTGTTTCTCATAGACTCCATATTGCTGTCAAAGCAATTGAAAAAGGTTTCACGGTAACATTACTAACAAGAGTGTCAAAGCATAAGAATCTCATTGAATCATTAGGAATTCAGGTGCTTGACTGGTCGTTTACTCGAGGTGGTGGTAATATATTTGGAAGTGTAAAGTCGATTGTTTATATTATGCGAGCAATTAAACACTCTAACTCTAATATTATTTATGCAGTGGCGATAAAGCCGATTATTTTTTCTTCATTGGCAGCTAGATTGAGTGGCGTAAAGAATAAGATCTTTACCCTAGGAGGGGTAGGTTTTATTTTTAGTTCGAATAGAGTTTTAGCGCGAATGATTAGGCCAGTGCTAATCAAGGTGCTAAGACTAGCATTAAAAGGTCATAAAACACGCTTAATTTTGCAAAATAAGGATGATCGTGAGATGTTCCTTGGATATAAAATTATTGAAAATGAACGTATAATTTTAATTCGTGGATCGGGCGTTGATACAGATAAATTTTTCCCTAGAAAATTACGAAAAAATTTGACAACAGTTATACTTCCTGCACGAATGTTATGGGATAAAGGTGTACATGAGTTTGTTTCTTGCGCTCAACAATTAAAAGAAGATGGTGTCACTGCACGTTTTTGCTTGGTGGGAGGGGTGGATACTCAAAATCCTGAATCTGTTTCAGTGGCACAATTAAAAAAATGGACAGATCAAAAGGTTGTAGAATGGTGGGGGGATCAGAATAATATGCCTGAAATTTATTCACGATCAACTATTGTTTGCTTTCCTTCCTACCGCGAAGGGCTTCCGAAGTCCTTACTTGAAGCTGCAAGTTCTGGTTTACCTATTGTGGCTTATAACGTCCCTGGATGCCGTGAGATTGTAATAGATGGAGTTAATGGATTCTTAATTCCATTTAAAGATGATAATTCTTTGAGAGACGCAATTTTAAAGCTAATCAAAGATCAGGATTTGTGTGATAGTATGGGTTTTTTAGGTAGGGAGATAGTTCTTAAAAATTTTTCAGAAAAAATAATTTCAGAACAGACGCTTTCTGTGTGGCTTGAAGTGCTGGATATTTAGGATGAAAGTGCTAATGTTTAATAATTTTTTTCAAAAAATTGAGAGTAGACCGGTGTTAACTTTTTGTCTATTATTGATTTTTCACGCCTTAGTGGCGATAATATTACTTGTAATTGCTAATAGTGAATATTTGTCGCATTTACATAACGGTCAAGGTTTTTGGTATTTTGCTATTGATTCCACTCTGTATCATCAAGAAGCAATTAATTCAACCACTTTTTTACATAACTCCCAATGGCTTGATTGGTGGTCGTCATATGGACGCCATCAACATGTTAAGTGGATTGCTTTGGTATATTGGGCGACTGGATATGAGGCTCCGATATTGTTTGAGATAATCAATGGATTGGTTTGGTCTTCTTCTATCATATTGATATATAAATCATCTAAATTAATTTTTAATAATAGTATAGTTTCAGCTATTACGGTGTTATTCTTTTTTCAACCGTCAATTTTAATATCCTCCACTCAGTTGCTAAGGGATCCTTTTTTCATCTTAGGTATATGCATTATGTGTTATGGATGGGCCATTTTGAAAAAAAATAAAAATAACTTAGGGATTGTTTTAATTTTAATTGGCTCGGTATTGTTCATCTCTATGCGGCCATATTTATCAGTTGCTCTCTTTATGGTATTCTTTTTATATTCTATTAAATTAATTTTGAATAAGGAAATATCTATATCTACTATTTCCCTGCTGATAGTGCCGTTATTTATTTTTATGCAAACAGGATTGGAAAGTGGGTATCTGACATCTTTTAAAAATTTTGAGATTCAGAATAACTCTAACAAAGGTGAAAATATTCTTGATCCATTGCTTATTCAGAATAACTCTAACAAAGGTGAAAA